>OLBG01000308.1_pt1 | contig 9796 bp, 7 predicted proteins | sample 1607361 | NCBI WGS metagenome assembly OLBG01 (sample SAMN02674597, study PRJEB24791) | human gut metagenome, SKBSTL013 | isolation source: stool | host: Homo sapiens | place: USA | reverse complement strand
GTATGATACTCATTTCTATACTCATCAGCATGGAAAGGGCTCTCTTTATGTTAATCTTAATACGTATGGACATTATAAAAGATTGTCATGGAATCTTTATGGGAATTATCGGCCTTTCAGCTATGGTGTGAATAACAAACGGAAACATTATGGGTCTGAATCGGAACTGACGGTAACTTGGCGTGTGAACAAACATTTGGGAATTACTGGAAATATGAGGTATTTGTTGGGCACTTTGGGGTATGATTCCACTACGCACGAAGGAACTTATTACAATTTCTCATCCGGCAGGATGAAGGACCGAAGTTTCTGCTTTTCATTAGGATTCAATTATTATATGCAAGGAAAGAATTTCAAATATAGGAATAAGAAGAGTTTGCAGAGTACGGAGCAGGGGATAAAGTTGTGAAATAATTTTTGTTTGATATGTTGCAGGCACGGGATGCGTATGATATTAGAATCGCGGAAACGTTTACGAAGAGCGCATGAGGAATGCGCGAAACTTGAGAGTGTCATCTGATGTCATAGTACAGGCTACAGGGCTTCCTGAAGAAGAAATAAAAACCCTTTAATTGGATTGCAAAGGGTTTGGCCGGAAAGAATAGTTTCTATTCGTATTCGTGTTTCCGTTTCGGATTCATCGGAAACCAGCCTTTCAGCACGCGTTCGCGTTGCTCGAATATCTCCTTGATAGTCCAGAAAGAAGAGAAGGAGAAGACACCCAATAAAGAGGAAATCAGGATGTCACTGATAAGCACAGTCCCTATAATGCCTGCTATGCCCAGTACCAAAAATATCCACCAGCACCGTGTACCCCAATAATATTCGGCCTTGACCACGATGGGGTGGAAAAGACCGATTATTAAAAAGGTACAAATGCCGATGGCAATACCGCCTAAATGGTATTCATTCAGCCATTCCATTCTTTCTTAGCTTTGAATGGGTATTTCTTTTTTGATGCTCTGCTCCAGAGAGATCAGGGTCTCGGTAGCCGTAACGCCGGGAATTTCCTGAATCTTTGAGTTCAGCAAGTCCATCAAATGCTCGTTATCGCGTGAATAAAGTTTGGTCAGCATGGTATAGGGACCTGTAGTGAAGTGGCACTCCACAATTTCGGGAATCTTCTTCAGTTCTGCCACTACGTTTTTGTACATGGAACCTTTTTCCAGCTTGATTCCTACGTATGTACAGGTTCTATACCCTAAACTCTTAGGGTTCACATGATATCCTGAACCGATAATAACTCCCAAATCAATTAATCTTTGCACACGCTGGTGAATGGCTGCGCGTGAAACTCCACATTCTGCTGCGACATCTTTAAACGGGATGCGGGCATTTTGGGATATAATTTCTAGAATTTGTCTGTCGAGACTATCAATTTTCTCCATAATATACCGATTTTAATGTTATCAATCTGTAAGCAAATATAGGAATACTTTTTAATTTATCTACTATTTTGCAAGAAAAAACAGGATTTCTTTGAAAAAAAGTGCAATAAGAGGAGCTAATCACCTATTTTCTTCTCTATTTCGCCGATTTTCCCTCTTCTTTCAAATGAGAAGGTATCGCTATGTGTATCTAAATAGTTCAACAGGAATAGCGATTTTCTTAACAAATATTTTTGTTCTTCGGACTCTTTCAACAAAGCATCCTGATAGAGCAGTTCGGATAACATGTCGATGCGCGTGAGCAATTCCTCGCCACCATAGTTCTGTCCCATCTCGTTCAGTATATATTCCGCATCTTGATCATAATAGAAGGTGGAAGGATGATTGAAGTAGGCACGATAAATGCTTTGAAGTTGCAATTGCAGCTCGGGACCGTCCTTTTTATCTCTTTCTTCTACCAACTTTTCCAATGCTTCGAAAAATTGTTGAAGCAACCGCATAATGTAATCTCTTTGCAGCATGTTAATTGTCCTCTTCGTTTTTATGGGTTAGTGTTACTAATACTTTATCTATCCGGGCTCCGTCCATGTCGACTATTTCCAGTGTGAAGTCATTCCATTCCATGGATTCACCGGTCTTGGGAATGTGGCCTAGTTGTTGCAGGATGAGGCCGCTCAACGTGTTGTAATTATAATCGGGGTATAAATCCTCCATTTCGAAATGACTCAGAAAGTCATAGAAAGAACATTGGCCGTCTATCAACCAGCTTCCGTCCTTGCGGGGAACGATATCGGGGTCTTCCGAGTCACTGGGCAAGGTGCCTACCAGGGCTTCCAGAATGTCCTTCATGGTGATGATGCCTTGCAGACTGCCGAATTCATCACAGATTAATCCGTATTTGATGTTGTGCTGGCGTATTTGTTCCAATACTTTATATACATCCATGTTTTCGTGGAAGTATTGTGCCGGACGGATCACATCACGCAGATTGAATTCGCAACTGTTCAGCTTCCCGAAGAGGTCTTTCAGGTAAACTACTCCGATGATGTTGTCCAGGGTGTTTCCTTGAGTTACAGGGTAAACTTGGTACAGGTGTTGGCATACGATGTCATACAGCTGCTTGTTGTTCATGTCTATGTCAATGGATACGATGTCGCTGCGATAGGTCATGATGGTGTTGATACTGCGGTCGCCAAGAGAGAAGACGCGGTCCACAATATCCTGTTCCACTTCCTGCACTTCACCGTTCTCGGTTCCTTCGTCTATCATGGATTTGATTTCCTCTTCAGTCACTTTTTCTTCCGCTGTGTTGATATGCAGCAGGTTGAAGATAAGTGAAGTGCTTTTGGCAAGTATCCATACAAAAGGAGAGGCGATGACGGACAGCCAGTACATGGGACGTGCCAATAGCTTGGCAGCACGGGTGGAGGCACTCATGCCAATGCGTTTGGGCACCAGCTCGCCAAAGATAATAGTGAGGTAAGTGACCAGGATGACAATCAGGGTTTGAGCCAATAAATAGGCATATGTGGCGGGTACGCCGGCGTCAGTCAGTATGTTCCCAAAATCGGTGGCCAGCACGTCGCCGGAGTAAATACCGGTCAATATACCAATCAGGGTGATTCCGATTTGGATGGTGGATAAAAACTTGTCCGGGTCATTGGCAAGCTTTAAAGCGATACGCGCTGTAGAGCTTCCATGACGGATATCATTGGACAAACTACTTTTACGCGCTGAGATCAGGGCGATTTCGGACATAGCGAATACCCCGTTTAATAAGATAAGTGCGATAATAATGGCAATTTCCATGTAAGAATTTACGTTTTGTTTTGCTAACAAATGTACTAAGAATTGTGTTTTCTCTTTCTTCTTTTAGATTTAATTAATGAATTATCTGTCATTTGCGCTATCTTTGCGGTGTCTATACTTAGAAAGGAGTAATTATGCATCCGTTGGAACTATTCAAATATTGTCCGAAGTGTGGTTCGCCGCACTTTGAAGTGAACAATGAGAAATCAAAGCGTTGTGCCGATTGTGGCTTTGTGTATTATTTTAATTCCAGTGCCGCTACTGTAGCTTTTATCTTGAATGATAAGAATGAGTTGTTGGTGTGCCGCAGGGGAAAAGAACCGGCGAAGGGAACATTGGACCTGTCCGGCGGGTTTATTGATATGCATGAGACCGGCGAGGAAGGTGTGGCACGCGAGGTGTTGGAAGAAACCGGTTTGCAGGTGGAGGAGGCTGTTTATCAGTTCTCATTGCCCAACACTTATCTTTATTCAGGATTTCTGGTACATACATTGGATCTGTTCTTTCTTTGTAAAGTGAAAGATACCAGCCGGATAAAGGCGATGGATGATGTGGCGGAGTCTTTCTGGCTTCCCTTGAATGAAGTGAATCCCGAAGAATTCGGGCTGGATTCTGTGCGTGAAGGAGTCCGGCGTTTTTTGAAAGAACATAAACTTTAATGATAAGATATGAAAAGAAAAACCTTATTGATGGCCGCATTGATGGGAGGCTGTTCCTTGCAGGGAATGGCGCAGCAGATCACTCCCAAGGATGTGGCAGGTGACAAGGAATATAACCGGGTATGCCGGGAATATGAGTTGAAAGGTGGGGACAGCATGGAGCTGTTACAGGCTTATCTGGACAAATATCCTGATTCCCGCCATAAAAACAGGGTGCTGTCACTGATTGCCTCTGCTTATTTTATGGAGGGAAAATACAAGGAGGCCATTGCCCTGTTCCGGTCGTGTGATCTGGAGGCTTTGCCTGATAAGGAAAGAGATGATTGTGCCATGCGTCTGGCCACCTCTTATCTGAAAGAAGACAATCTGCGTGAAGCGGCTGTATGGTTTACCTTGCTGAAAGAGGTAAGCCCATTATATCAGGATGACGCTGTCTATAATCTGGCTTATATTGATTATGTGGAGAAACGCTATGACAAGGCGCTGAAAAGTTTCCAGTCTTTGCAGAATGATGCCGTATATGCAGCATTGGTTCCTTATTATATAGGAGAGATTTATTTGGTGAAAGGAAATTATCAGCAGGCCCGTACTGTGGCAAAAGCGTATCTGGAGCAATATCCGGCTAAAAAGGATGTTCCTCAGATGGAACGGATTTGGGGAGAGGCTTGTTTCGGATTGAATGATTACCAAGCGGCGATACCTCCTTTGGAAAGATACCGTGAAAGTGTTTCCCACCCGCAACGTAAGCCTTTGTATGAACTCGGTATGAGTTATTATTATACTGGTGTTTATTCCAAGGCTGCCGCTACTTTGGGGGAAATGGCTTCGGTACATGATGCCTTGTCACAGAATGCTTATCTACACATGGGGCTGGCTTATTTGAACTTGAAGGAGAGGAACAGGGCACGCATGGCATTCGAGCAGGCTGCCAATTTCAGTTTTGATCCGAAAGTAAAGGAACAGGCTCTTTATAATTATGCTTTGTGTATTCATGAAACCTCTTATTCTCCATTTGCCGAATCGGTAACCGTGTTTGAGCGTTTTCTGAATGAGTTCCCGAATTCACCTTATACGGAGCGTGTCAATGATTATTTGATAGAGGTGTATATGAATACCCGCAGTTATGAAGCTGCTTTAAAATCTATAGCAAAGATTGAGCATCCGGGCACACGCATTATGGAGGCCAAGCAGAAGATTTTGTTCCGGCTGGGCACACAGGCATTTGCGAATGCCCGTTTCCAGGAGGCTCTGGAGTTCTTCAACCAATCGCTTGCTGTGGGGCAATACAATCAGGCGACAAAGGCGGACGCTTATTTCTGGAGGGGGGAATCCAATTATCGTCTGGACCGTTTTCCGCAGGCGGGTAACGATTACCGCTTGTATCTGGAATTTGCCACCAGCAAGAACGGACAGGAATATGGTTTGGCGCTCTATAACTTGGGATATACTTATTTCAAACAGAAAAATTATGGAAATGCGGGCACTTGGTTTACCCGTTTTGTGGACAGGGGAAGTATCAATGAACGCACCATGCAGGCAGATGCCTATAACCGCATAGGTGACTGCAACTTCTATGACCGCCGTTTTGAGCAGGCTCGTCAGGATTATGCCCGTGCGGTGGAGATTGATCCGTCACTGGGGGATTACTCTTTGTATCAGGAGGCGTTTGTGCGTGGTTTGCAACGTGATTACAATGGAAAAGTGCAGACGTTGAACCGCTTGATTTCGGATTATCCGGAATCACAATACATGGATGATGCCCTTTACGAGCAGGGACGTGCTTTTGTGCAGATGGAGGATAATGCCAATGCCATTGCCCGTTTCAATATTCTGGTGAAGAAATTTCCGGAGAGCAATGTCGCACGGCGGGCGGCTAACGAGATCGGTTTGCTATACTATCAGGATGACAAGTATCCTGAAGCCATCCAGGCTTATAAGCAGGTCATAGCCGGTTATCCGGGCAGTGAGGAGGCGCGTTTGGCGCAGCGTGACTTGAAATCGATCTATATTGATTTGAATAAGGTGGATGAGTATGCCAATTTTGCTTCAACTATCCCCGGCGGTGCCAACTTTGATGTGAATGAGCGTGACTCATTGACCTATGTGGCTGCCGAAAGGGTATATATTCGGGGTGAGGTCGCCGAGGCCCGCAACAGCTTTACCCGTTATTTACAGACTTTCCCCGAAGGCGCTTTCAGTCTGAATGCCAACTATTATATCGGTTTGATAGACTATAATCAGAAAGCCTATGAAAGTGCAGCCCGGCATTTGGATAAAGTATTGGAATATCCCAACAACAAATATTCTGAAGATGCCATGTTGATGGGGGCCGAAATGGCTTATACGGCGAAGGATTATGAAAAAGCCTTGCATATTTACAAGCAATTGAAAGATAAAGCCGCTTCTATGGAGCGTCGCCGGCTTGCAAAAACCGGAATGTTACGCAGTGCGCATATGCTGGGAAATGAGGAAGAGATTATCTTTGCCGCAACAGATTTGCTGGCCGATACTAAACTGGCGCCGGAATTGTCTAACGAGGCACATTATTACCGTGCAAAAGCTTATTTGGATGCCGGCAAGACGGATGGAGCTATGGAAGATTTGAAGGTCTTGGCGAAAGACACCCGTAATGTATATGGAGCGGAGGCCAAATATAAAGTCGCCCAGATTTACTTTGACGGCGGACAAACGGATAAGGCGGAGCAGGAGGTGCTGAATTACATTGAGGTAAGTACACCGCATACCTATTGGCTGGCGCGCAGCTTTGTGTTATTGGCTGATGTGTATATGAAGTTGGGGCGTAACTTGGATGCTAAACAATATTTGCTTTCATTGAAGCAGAACTATCAGGCCGATGATGATATTGCCGGAATGATTGAAAGCAGACTGGAGAAATTGAAAACAGAGAATTAAAAATTAAAAAATAAGTGCTGAATATGATAAGTAAGAAATTGTCAATTGTCCATTGTCAATTGTCCATTATATTGGCTTTTTTGCCTCTGTCTGTTGCATATGCGCAGCAAGATAGTACGTTGAACCGCACTGTGGTGGTAGAGAATGAGTATAATCCCAATATCATGGATGCCTCAAAGATTAATGTCCTGCCTAGGGTGGAGGAGCCGGCTGTAATGAAGAAAGGCATAGAATATGCTACAGCCTTGCGCCCTGTTTCGGCCTGGACGTATGAAAGTATGTCTCCTATAACCCGTGAATGGGCTATGAACCGCGCGAAACGTGGATATGTCCGTGCCGGATATGGAAATTATGGGAATGTGGATTTTAAGGCTGGGTATCTGTGGGATATCACCGGAAAGGACCGTCTGAAAGTCGGGGTATCTCTGGATGGCATGAACGGAAAGCTGAAGCATTGGAATGCTGAGGATTGGAAATCACGTTTTTATTCTACTGAGTTCCGTTTGGACTATTCTCATGATTTCAGCAAGGTAACTTTGAATTTAGGTGGCGGCCTGCAATCACAAGTGTTTAACTATATGCCTGATTCCGAAATGCATACGGCTTCTGCCAGAGCTACTGATAAACAGCATCATACTTTAGGCGATTTTCACATAGGTGTTTCTTCCAGAGATGAATCGCTTCCTTTGCAATTCACTTTGCAGACCGGATTGAAGTATTTTGGTATCAAATATCCGCTGGATTATTCAGGCAATGCATCTACAGGTAAGGAGAAGATTGTCCACACTGAAGGAGATGTATGGGGCAAGCTGGATAATGAGCAACGGGTAGGCATCCGTTTCGAGATGGATAACCTGTTTTATTCTTCGGACAGTTTAATGGGCAACTATACTTCACTGGGTTTGAATCCTTATTATATGTTGGAAAGTGATGACTGGCGGGTCCGTGTCGGTGCTCATGTGGATTGGCAGTCGGGAGAGGACAGTGGTATTGATGTGTCTCCTGACGTGAAAGCCGAATACTTGTTCTCGGAGAGTTATGTGCTTTATTTACATGCGCTGGGAGGGCGTGAACTGAATGATTATCGCCGGTTGAATGCTTTTTCACCTTATTGGTCTTTAAACGCCCGGATGCCTTCTACCTATGTGCCACTGAATGCTACATTGGGTTTTAAAGCATCTCCGGTAAATGGTTTGTGGTTTAATGTCTTTGGTGGATATCGGATCAGTAAAGATGAGTTGTTTTGCAATCTGGTGGATGCGGACGGGTATTATTTTACTCATTTCTTGCAGGATAAAGCGAAAACCGCGTATGGAGGTGCTGAATTGAAATACGGTTATAAGGACTGGTTTGACGCTTCATTGAAAGGTACATTTTATAGCTGGAAGACAGACAATGAAAATGAAGAGCTGTATTTAGTGACCAAGCCCAAGTTTGAATTGAATTTCTATGCTGAGGCTAAGGTGTTTGAAGGATTGAAGGTTAATTTGGGCTATGAATATGTACAGCGGAAAGAATATGTGATAGAAGAAGGGAATAGCAGCAGGGATTTTGGTTTGGGCAATATCAGCAATTTGAGTGTGGGAGCCAGTTATACTTTCCTGAAAGATCTGTCTGTTTTTGGGCGTGTGAATAATCTGTTGAATAAACAATATTATTATGAGTACGGCTATCCTGCTGAAAAACTGAATGTTCTAACCGGGCTTTCTTTGGCTTTTTAGTTAAATAGGCACTCGGAAAGGACTTTTTTAAGAAAAAAAAGCAGAAACATACCTTATTATATAGGTGTGCTTCTGCTTTTTTTCTACTTTTGCCCCAAAATAAAATGGAATACATAGTATTATGCAAAAAAATCTAGTAATAGTTGAGTCACCCGCCAAGGCTAAAACCATTGAGAAATTCTTGGGCAATGATTATAAAGTCCTTTCCAGTTACGGGCATATCCGGGATTTGAAAAAGAAGGAGTTTAGTATCGATGTAGAGAATGGGTTTGAGCCGACTTACGAGATACCGGCAGATAAAAAGAAATTGGTAGCCGAATTGAAAGCGGAGGCAAAGAAAGCTGATATGGTATGGCTTGCATCCGATGAGGACCGTGAAGGAGAAGCTATTTCATGGCACTTGTTTGAAGTCTTGGGGCTGGACCCTGAGAAGACCAAGCGCATTGTATTCCACGAGATAACCAAAACAGCGATACTAAAGGCCATCGAAAATCCGCGTGACATTGATGTGAATCTGGTAAATGCCCAGCAGGCACGCCGCGTGCTGGACCGCCTGGTCGGATTCGAGCTATCGCCCCTGCTTTGGAAAAAGGTGCGGCCCCAACTCTCGGCCGGACGCGTACAGAGCGTCGCCGTACGGCTGCTGGTAGAGCGGGAGCGGGAGATCATCGCATTCCGCTCGACGCCCTACTACCGTGTCGTAGCACAGTTCTACGCCGCCGCCGATCCCGATAAAACCCTTTTCAAGGCGGAACTGTCCACCCGCTTCGATACCCGCGAGGAAGCAGAGACTTTCCTGCGCAGCTGCATCGACGCCCGGTTCACCGTCGCCAAAGCCGAGGAAAAACCGGCACAGCGCTACCCCGCGCCTCCGTTCACGACCTCGACGCTCCAGCAGGAGGCGGGCCGCAAACTCGGAATGTCGGTATCGCAGACGATGTCCGTGGCGCAGCACCTCTACGAGCAGGGTTTGATTACCTACATGCGTACCGACTCGGTAAATCTCTCGAAGCAGGCGATCGGCCAGTGCAAGGAGGAGATCATCAAACTTTTCGGTGAGAAATATTCGTCGGCACATAATTACAAGACAAAAACCAAAGGCGCACAGGAAGCCCACGAGGCGATCCGCCCGTCGTATATCGAGCGGCAGACGATCGAAGGCACTCCCGCCGAAAAGAAGTTGTACGACCTGATCTGGAAGCGGACGGTCGCCTCGCAGATGGTTCCTGCGGAGCTCGACCGCACCACGATCGTCATCGATATCTCCGGTTCGGACGCCCAGTTCGTCGCCACGGGCGAAGTGATC
>OLBG01000291.1_pt1 | contig 10049 bp, 9 predicted proteins | sample 1607361 | NCBI WGS metagenome assembly OLBG01 (sample SAMN02674597, study PRJEB24791) | human gut metagenome, SKBSTL013 | isolation source: stool | host: Homo sapiens | place: USA | reverse complement strand
GTAGTAAAGCCCGGCCTGTGCGCCCCAGCAGACATGGAGGGTGGAGTAGACGTTCGTTTCGCTGAAGTCCATGATCTCGCACAGCTCGTTCCAGTAGTCCACCTGCTCAAAATCCATGGTCTCCACCGGCGCGCCGGTGATGATCATACCATCGTAACGGTTGTTCTTTACCTCGTCAAAGGTCTTGTAAAAGGCCTCAAGGTGAGCAGCCGACACATGGGTGGCAGAGTGGCTGGCGGTCTGCAGCAGGGTCATGTGCACCTGCAGCGGGGTGTTTGCCAGCAGCCGGGCGATCTGAGTCTCGGTGGCGATCTTGGTGGGCATCAAGTTCAGGATCAGAATTTCCAGCGGGCGAATATGCTGCGCCAGCGCCCGCTCCCGGTGCATGACAAAGACGTTTTCTTCATACAGGGCGTCAAAGGCGGGTAAGGTCTTAGGGATGATCAGCGGCATAGGAAAGTCGCTCCTTTGCTAGACGATTCAAAAATGGCGCCGCGTTCGCTTTGCCATCTTCAGAGGAATCATGATTTTTGATTTCACGGGAAGGCATCAGACCTTATCCAGTGCCTGCGCGATATCGGCGATGAGGTCCTCGGCGGATTCCAGACCGCAGCTCATGCGCACCAGCTCAGCGGGCACACCGGCGGCAGCCAGCTGCTCGTCGTTCATCTGACGGTGGGTGCTGGAGGCAGGGTTCAGGCAGCAGGTGCGGGCATCGGCCACATGGGTCTCAATGGCGGCAAGCTTCAGCTCCTTCATAAAGGTGCTGGCGGCCTGACGTCCGCCGGCCAGACCAAAGCTTACCACGCCGCAGCTGCCGTTTGGCAGGTACTTCTGCGCCAGTGCGTGGTAGGGGCTGCTTTCCAGCCCGCAGTAGTTCACATAGGCCACCTTGGGGTGGTTCTCCAAGAACTGTGCCACCGCCATGCCGTTGGCGCAGTGGCGCTGCATCCGAACGTGCAGGCTTTCCAGACCAAGGTTCAGCATATAGGCGTTCATGGGGGACTGCATGGAGCCGAAGTCCCGCATGAGCTGCGCAGTGGCCTTTGTAATGAAAGCCCCCTCCTTGCCGAAGCGCTCGGCGTAGGTGATACCGTGGTAGCTGTCATCCGGGGTGCACAGACCCGGGAACTTCTCAGCGTGCGCCATCCAGTCGAACTTGCCGCCGTCCACGATGGCACCGCCCAGCACTGCGCCGTGGCCGTCCATGTACTTGGTGGTGGAGTGGGTCACGATGTCCGCGCCCCACTCAAAGGGGCGGCAGTTGACCGGTGTGGGGAAGGTGTTGTCCACCATCAGCGGCACGCCGTGGGCGTGGGCGGCCTTGGCAAACTTTTCAATGTCCAGCACGGTCAGGGCGGGGTTTGCGATGGTCTCGCCGAACACCACCTTGGTGTTGGGCCGGAAGGCGGCATTCAGCTCCTCCTCGGTGCACAGGGGGTCTACGAAGGTGGCGGTGATACCCATTTTAGCCATGGTGACCGAGATGAGGTTGAAGGTGCCGCCGTAGATGGTGCTGGAGGCCACGATGTGGTCCCCTGCCTCGCAGATATTGAACAGGGCAAAGAAGTTTGCGGCCTGTCCGCTGGAGGTAAGCATAGCGGCGGTGCCGCCTTCCAGCTCGCAGATCTTTTTGGCTACCATGTCGCAGGTGGGGTTCTGCAGGCGGGAATAGAAATAGCCGTCTGCCTCCAGATCAAACAGCTTGCCCATGTCCTCGCTGGTGGCGTACTTGAAGGTGGTGGACTGAATGATGGGGATCTGACGGGGCTCGCCATTGCCGGGGGTGTAGCCGCCCTGCACGCAGATGGTATCACGGTTCATACAACATACTCCTTTGCTGGTTTTTTGGTCGGGAAGGACGATTCCCCGCAGGAGGGGCTGCCTCCGGCGGGGAATCGAAAATTCAAAGTTTCTTATTTCCGCAGGCGCTTATCGCTCTTGGTGGCCCACAGGGTGCCCACAGACTGGAACGCCTGCACCATCAGCACCAGCAGCACCACGCAGACGATCATGATATCGGTCTGGTAGCGGTAGTAGCCGTAGGACAGGGCGATCTTGCCCAGACCGCCGCCGCCGATGACGCCGGACATGGCGGAGTAGCCCAGAATGGTGGTCAGTGCGGTGGTCATGCTGGAGATCAACCCGGGCAGGCACTCCGGGATCATGACCTTGGTGATGATCTGAAACGGGGTAGCGCCCATGCTCTGGGCAGCTTCCACCACACCCTCATCCAGCTCCCGCAGGCTGGTCTCCACCAGACGTGCCACGAAGGGGAAGGCGGCGACCACCAGCGGAACAATGGTGGCCTTGGTGCCCACCGTAGTGCCCACGATGGCGCGGGTAAGCGGGAACACGCAAATCATCAGAATGAGGAAGGGCACACTGCGCAGGATGTTGATGACGATGTTGATCAGATGCATCAGCCAGCCGGGCAGGGGCAGAATGCCATCCTTGTCACCGGCTACCAGCAGCACGCCCAGCGGCAGGCCCAACACCAGCGCAAAGGCGGTGGAGAGCACCGTTACATAAAAGGTCTCCCAGATGGCAAAGCCGTAAGCTGCGATATTCATATACCGGTCACCTCCTCTACCGTTACGCCGGACTGGCTGCGCATATACTCCACAGCCTGCTGTGCGACCGCAAGTTCTGCGGGCAGCTTGAGCAGCATGGAACCGTAGCACTGGCCGCTCAGATCGCGGGTATCGGCGCTGAGCACCGACACCAGAATGCCCTTTTCGGCGGCAAGGCTTGCCACCAGCGGCTTTGCAGTGGAGGAACCATTAAAGGTAACGCGCACCACATGGTCATCCGGCGCAAAGCAGGAAAGATCCCGCGCTGCGCTGCCGCCGTTGGGAGCCACCAGACGCTTGGCAGCCGCCGTTTTGGGGTTTGCAAAAATTTCCTGTACCGAGCCCTGTTCCACGACCACACCGCCGTCCAGAATGGCCACGCTGTCGCAGATCTCCTCCACCACGCTCATCTGGTGGGTAATGACCACCACGGTGATGCCCAGCTTACGGTTGATATCCTTGATCAGGGTCAGGATGGAGTGGGTGGTGTTGGGGTCCAGCGCACTGGTAGCCTCGTCGCACAGCAGCACCTTGGGGTTGGTGGCCAGTGCGCGGGCAATGGCGATGCGCTGCTTCTGACCGCCGGACAGCTGTGCCGGGTAGGCGTTGGCCTTATCCGGCAGACCCACCATCTCCAGCAGTTCCATGGCGCGCTTTTCGGCCTCCGCCTTTTTTACGCCTGCCAGCTCCATGGGGAAGCAGACATTCTTCAGGCAGGTGCGCTGCATAAGCAGGTTGAACTGCTGGAAGATCATGGTGATCTCCCGGCGGCGCTTGCGCAGCGAGGCGGGAGACAAAGTCTCCATAGCCACGCCGTCGATCACCACACTGCCGCCGGTGGGGCGCTCCAACAGGTTGATGCAGCGCACCAGCGTGGATTTGCCCGCACCGGACATGCCGATGATGCCGTAGATTGCGCCATCGGGAATGGTGAGGTTGATGTTCTGCAGCGCTTTCACCGCGCCATCCTTCATCTGGAAGGTCTTGGAAAGATACTTGAGTTCGATCACAGAAATTGCTCCTTTAGCTTATCCCTCGATGGTAGATTATCCCTCGATGGGTGCCAGACTGTCCTGCTTGCCGCCGTAGACGCCCATGGGCTCTACGTGAATACCGGCAACAGATACCAGATGGGTACCCTTTTCGGCGTTGAAGTTGTCCAGATACGGCTGATGCTGGAAGTAGTTGGTGTCTACCTGACCGTCCTCGACGATCTGGTTGGGGATCACATAGTCGTCGTACTCCTGGATGTCCAGCGTGATGCCCTTGGCGGCAAGGATCTCCTTGCACACCTCCAGCACCTCGCAGTGGGGAGCGGGAGTAGCGGCGCAGCTGACGGTCTGGCCGTTCAGAGCGTCATAATCCACAGCGGAATCATAGCCGTCGGTGGGGTTCTCCACAACGGACACCACGGAGCCCTTGTAGGTCTCGTCCATGAAGTCCTTCACCTTCTGGCTCTGCAGGGCAGCAGCCAGAGCCTTGATCTTAGGCTCCTCCTGATTGCCGTCCTTGCACACCAGAATGTTGACGTAAGCAGAAGAGCCATCCTCCATGGCCAGTGCATCGGTCATGGGGTTCAGACCGGCAGAGATGGCGTAGTTGGAGTTGATGACGGCGTAGTCCTCGTCCTGCAGGACGTTGGGCACCTGAGCGGCCTCCACCTCGTCCACAGTGACGTTCAGGGGGTTCTCCTCAATGTCGTTCTTGGTAGCGGTCAGGCCTGCGTCTGCCTTCAGCTTGAAGAAGCCGTTCTTCTCCAGCAGGGTCAGGGCGCGGGCCTCGTTGGTGGTATCGTTGGGCACAGCCACCTTGATCTTATCCAGCTTAGCAGCGGCAGAAGATGCCACGCTGCCGGATGCAGCGGCGGAAGAAGCAGTGGAAGAAGAACCACCGCAGGCAGTCAGGGCAGCGGCTGCGGCTGCCACACCGGTAACTTTCAGAAAATCGCGACGAGTAATCATAGTTTTGTTCCCTCTCTATTGTTCTCTATTATGTACTGTGGCCCGCACGGCACCTTTCCGCGCGCGGCCTTGAACGGATGCATGAAAAAATGCCCCCGTCCTTACAAGCCTTAGGCTCTGCAAGGACGGAGGCATAAACATACTTCCGTGGTACCACCTTGGTTCACTGCATCCTTACGGATACAGCCTCGATGCTGCGGCAGCGTGTGCTGCTTACAGCCGGACGCTGTAACGGGCGCATCCCGTTGCGGGCTTAGCACTCCTGCGCCTCGTCCGCACGGCTCCGAGACCATTTTCAGCTTCCTGTTTCCTGCCCTTTTTCACCGCCCGGGCTCTCTGGTAAGGATCAATGCGAAGGCCTACTCTTCTCTTCACAGCCATTTTTGTGATATTGACACTATAATAACCCCATCGGCAGCATTTGTCAACACCTTCAACGAAGTTTTTGGGTAGGGATATGGCTTCCGGTCTGCTGCCGCATCCGTTTTGCTTGACAATGCGCACAAAAAGGGTTATACTATAACTACAAAAGGCACTGCGACAAGCGGTTGGCCCTTTAGGTTTTTAGTTTAACTTTTATCCAAAGAAAAACCGTCACCTGTGGGGGGTGGCGGTTTTTTATTATACGCCCTTGTATGCGGCTGGTGCACATGATAAAATAGGGTATCATCTTTTGCAAGGAGAGCAGGCAATGAACAGCAGAGACCCTTTTCCCGATGAAGAGCTGCGCCGCCGCATCATGGATTTTATCATGGCCGCAGGGCAGACCCTGCTGGAAAATGGTGCGGAGGTGTTCCGGGTGGAGCAGACCATGGAGATCATGGCGCGCAGCTTCCATTTGCGGGAGTTCCACGTTTATGTGCTGACCAACGGCATTTTCGCCAGCGCCGGCACTGCCGAGATCAGCGAGGTGCGCAACGTACCGGTGCGCACCACCCATTTGGGGCGGGTAGCGGCGGTGAACGAGCTTTCCCGCCAGATCGCCCAGACAGGGATGACCTTGGATGAAGCCGAGAGCCGTCTGGTGCTGGCGCGGCGGCTGCCCTTCCCCAAAGATCATGTGCAGCTGCTTTCCGGGCTATGCGGGGCGTTCTGTTTTGCCATGATGTTCGGCGGCAACCTGCGCAGTGCGCTGGCAGCTGCCGGGGCGGGGCTGGTGGCCAGCTGGTATCTGCTGTGGTGCGGGCGGCACGAGGTGCCCGGCGGCTTCCAGAAGATCAGCACCGCCGCGCTGATCACGATGGTGTGCATCCTGCTTTGCAATCTGCTGCGCACCTCTGCCAGCCACGCCATCATCGGTACGCTGATGATTCTGACCCCGGGCATCGCCTTTACCATGGGTATCCGGGATTTTGTGCAGGGCGACTACCTTTCCGGCACCATCCGCATGATCGATGCCTTGCTCATTGCCGCCAGCATTGCCATAGGCACCGGCCTTGTGCTGCGGCTGTACACGGTACTTACGGGGGTGGTCGTGGTATGATATCCCTTACAGCTGTACAGATCAGCGAGCTGACCGCGCAGTTTTTTCTGGCCGCAGCGGGCACGCTGAGTTTTGCCATTCTGTTTGCGTGCCCCCGGCGCTGTCTGCCCTACTGCGCGCTGGTAGGCGCTGTGGGCTGGCTGTGGTACGAGTTGCTGACCCTGCTGGGCGCAGACGCCGCCACGGCCTCCCTGCTGGCGGTCATTCCGCTGACCATCCTTACCCGCGTGTTTGCCATTACCCAAAAAACGCCGGTCACGGTGTTTTTGCTGACCGGCATTTTCCCGCTTGTGCCGGGCGCGGGCATCTACTACACCGCCTACTATTTCATCCAGAACGAAAACACCCTTGCCCTTGCCAAGGGCATCAGTACCTTTAAAATCGCCGTGGCGCTTGCCATCGGCATCAGTCTGGTGCTGTGTGTACCGCTGCCGAAGCGGAAGTAAGACGGCGTTTTACCCCCTCAGTCACGCCTGACGGCGTGCCAGCTCCCCCAAGGGGACGCCTTTGGGCTATGCCGGAAACTTTACCGCCGCTGCGAAAGCCGTCCCCTTGGGGAAGGTGGCAAAGCTGCAGACTTTGACGGAAGGGGGTGCACGCTGCCGAAGAAGCGGTAGAACTGACTATAAGCACAAAAAAGGACGGCAGTCATACGACTGCCGTCCTTTCTATCGTCACGCAACGAGTATTCTACAATCACACGTGCTGAATTGCAAACTGCATATCAGCGCTGATGGGATAATCCACATCTGCCTTATATGCACCCGGGACAAACTCATAGCCCTCAGGCAGCTTGATCTGACCAATGCGAATAGTAGTTGCATCCTTGGCAACAGTGGCCTTAACGATCTTCTGAGGGTCTTCGCCCAGAGTCGGGTTCGTCACATGCAACTTGACTTCAACTTCCTTGCTAGCGTAGGTCACATCAGTCACAAAGACGATGATGTACTCGCCCTTAGAGGCATCCTTGCGAATCTCAACGACTGCCTTTTCGTTCTCCAGATGGTAATCTTTGGGAAGCAGCTTCTTATCGATGTCAGCAACCTTCACAGAGTCCTCGGTCTTCAGAACATCAATCTTGGCAGTCTCACCCACAACCACGGTCTCGCCATTGCCTTTGTCTGCCATAAAGATGACCATCACAGGACGAGTGGTCACTTCGGGAATTACGGGAACATCTTCCTTGGAGCAGCCAGCCAGCACGCCAGCAGCTGCAACAGCCAGAGTAGCGACACCTGCGCCCTTCAGGAACTGACGACGAGAGATATTAGACATAATAATCAACCTCACAATCTTTCTTTCAAGCACGCCTTACACTGCATGTAATGCGTTTACACCTATATAATACCTTTACCTACCCCGCATTGTCAAGTGCTTTATAGAAAGATTCACCAAAAAATACAAGGATACAAGAATAAGTGTCACTATTCTTTACAATACAGCCGCCGTATCCGCAAAAAAACCACGCCGCCGCCATTGCTGTGCGCCGGTGCATCTGCTATACTTTATATATAGTTTTTTTCCGTTTTGTATTTTACCGGATAAAGGAGCGATTCAATATGTCTGTTATGGAACTTCTGACCACCCGCCGCACCTACCGCCGGTTCGAGCAAAAAGCTGTGCCGCAGGATGTGGTGGACGATATCGTACAGGCTGTGCGCCTGTCCTCCTGTGGGGCAAACCGGCAGGCGGTGCGTCTGGTGCTGGTGCAAAGCCCGGAGATGGTGGCCAAGGTACAGCCGCTGGTCAAGTGGGCTGGCTATCTGCCGCCGGAGCAGGGCACGCCCAAAGCGGACGAGCTGCCCACCTTTTATGCAGCTGTGGTGCAGGATACCGCCATCCCCGGCGACCTTGCCACCGACACCGGCATTGCACTGGCCAACATGACCCTTGCCGCATGGGACAAGGGCGTGGGCAGCTGCATCATGGGCGCGATCAATAAGCCCGCCCTGACCGCGCTGCTGGGCATTGAGGAGCCGCAGAAACTGGCCTTTATGGTGGCTTTTGGCTACCCCACCCACAAAGCCAGCATCGTACCCATGACCGAGCAGACCGGCGTAAAGTACTATCTGGACGAAAACCGCGACTACTGCGTGCCCAAGCGCAGCGCGGAGGAGCTTGCAAGAAGCCTGTAAAAGCCGGTTTATACTGCATATATTCATACATTTTCTCCGTTATTGCATAAATGTTTGCAAAATCGTTTCAATTTCACGGATTATTATGCACAAGTATTGACTTTTCGTTTTGTACAAACTATACTAAGTGCGTTCCCCGAAAGCGCGATGAATCGCATCCCATCGGGGCAAAGCGAACTATATTGCATAGATTGAGGAGTGTTTGAATATGAAAAAGATCTCTCGCCGCAGCTTCATGGCTGCCGCTGCCGTTTCCGTTGCTGCTCTGGCTATGACCGCCTGCGGTGGTTCTGCAAGCTCTGCTGCTTCCTCTGTGGCAAGCTCTGCCGCTTCCTCCGAGGCTGCTTCTTCTGCCGCTACTGCTGAACTGACCACCGTGGAGGCCGGCAAGCTGACCATGGCTACCAACGCTGCCTTCCCTCCGTACGAGATGACCACCGATGCCGGCGAGTTCGAGGGAATCGACGTGGACACCGCCAAGGCCATTGCTGAGAAGCTGGGTCTGGAGCTGCAGATCGATGACATGGATTTTGACGCCGCACTGCTCAGCGTGCAGCAGGGTAAGGCCGACATCGTGATGGCAGGCGTTACCGTGACCGACGAGCGCAAGGCTGTGATGGACTTCTCCGACAGCTACGCCACCGGCATCCAGTCCATCATTGTGCCCAACGATTCCGACATTGCTTCTCCCGACGATCTGGCCGGCAAGACGATTGGTACCCAGCGCGGCACCACCGGCTACATCTACTGCTCCGATGACTTCGGCGATGAGAACGTGGTTGCTTACGACGACGGTCTGACCGCTGTGCAGGCCCTGAACAATGGTCAGGTGGACGCTGTGGTCATCGACAACGCTCCCGCACAGGAGTTCGTGGCTGCCAACCCCGGCCTGAAGGTGCTGGATACCAGCTACGCCGAGGAGGATTACGCCATCGGCATGGCAAAGGGTTCTTCTCTGGAAGCTGCCGTCAACGCCGCTCTGGAAGAGCTGAAGGCTGACGGCACCCTGCAGGCCATCGTGGACAAGTACATCACCGCTGAATAAGCCGGGCCGTACATCGTACCACGGGGAGGCACCCCCACTGGGGCACCTCCCCTTTTTTAGAAAAATAAGGTTACAAAATTCTAACAAAAAATGGAAAGCGAGGATGCGAATGGCTGCTCAATACGAACTGCTCAAAGAGCTGCTCAACAGCGGCACAAAGCTGAGCTTTGGACAGGATTTCTTCTTCAAGTTTTATCAGGCCTTTCTGCTGAAGGACCGCTGGATGCAGTACATCAACGGTGTGGGCACTACCCTGCTGGTCACCGCGCTGGCGCTGGCGCTGGGCGTGGTGCTGGGCAGCGTGGTGGCGCTGGTGCGCGTGACCCACGACCAGCAGCGCCCCGGCCACAAAAATGCGGTGTTGGGCTTTTTTAACGCGGTGTGTCAGGTATATACCACCATCATCCGCGGCACGCCTATGATGGTGCAGCTGCTGATCATGAGTATGGTCATTTTTTCCAACAGCCGCAACTTTACCATGGTAGGTGCGCTGACTTTGGGCATCAACTCCGGCGCGTATGTATCCGAGATCATTCGCGGCGGCCTGATGGCTGTGGACCCCGGCCAGATGGAAGCCGGACGCAGTCTTGGCCTGAACTACATGACCACCATGGTGGTCATCATCATCCCGCAGGCCATCCGTGCGGTGCTGCCTGCACTGGGCAACGAGTTTATCGTCCTGCTCAAGGATACCTCCCTGATCACCACCATCGGCGGCAAGGAGCTGCTGTATGCCGCACAGGGCATTATGAACCGTACCTACGAAGCCATGTTCCCCCTGCTGGGCGTTGCACTGATCTACCTGATCCTTGTTATGCTGTTTACATGGCTGCTGAGCAAGTTTGAGAGGAG
>OLBG01000290.1_pt1 | contig 10049 bp, 6 predicted proteins | sample 1607361 | NCBI WGS metagenome assembly OLBG01 (sample SAMN02674597, study PRJEB24791) | human gut metagenome, SKBSTL013 | isolation source: stool | host: Homo sapiens | place: USA | reverse complement strand
AACGAACTTAATATGTTGATAAGCAATGCTTTGGATACTTGTTTCTGTCTAGTTGGAAAATGGTGCTGGGTTTGCAAAGTGGTGATGTAGTCAAAGTGTTGAATAACAGTGTGTTGACTGTCTTATTTAGGCTCACTAGGTCCAGGGACCACCTTTATGCTTTTGTGACCCCGAATTTGTGCTCTTGAAAGAGGTTATTTTGTTGTTTATCAGTGTTTTTTCTTTGTTAAAAGCGGACAAACCATAGTCTTTATGAGAAATAAGTATACATTTCAATCATATTGTCACGTTTCTTGCATTTTGCTTGTAGGGGCAGGCTGAAAAGAGGTGTAGAAAGTACACAAGGGATTGTGAAGGGACTCGGGAAGCGCGGCTGAAGGGAGGATGAGGGGATGTGCTGTCATTCTTAATCGACTGATTATGTGAGTATTTTAATTAAAATGTAAGGATGAACGGAAAAGAAGGATGACCGGCTTAATGAGGGGATGATGCAATCTGCCCCTACATGAAAAACATACCGAGCTTTATTAAAAAGATGCCGAGCTTTTCTGAAAACACAACGACCTTTTTTAAAAAGACTTTGAGGCTTTTTTTAAACATCAAGGTCTTTTTGGAAAACATCAAGGTCTTTTTGCAACATTCAGTGCGAGCTGCATATTTTTTAATGTACGTACGCATCGGAATACACATACGGTAGCATAAGTCTACACGTATATACGCATCAGGTCACACGTATATACGTATCGAGCTACACGTACGTACGCATGAGCCTGCACGTGTTATAATATACAATAAATATATTTATCAAATCGCTTTGCTATGGAGGCTGACACATTTGTCTGCCTTCACAGCAAAGCGATAATGAGAATTACCTTCGAGCACTGCCCAAAGGATATAAAGAAGTTATGTTTCCGTTTATTTCAACAAGATTCCAACCTCACCAACGGTGGTTGTCGGCTTGTTGTTTATTTCGGCAGCAGGCTCCAGTTTAAAGTAACGCGCCGGATATTTCTTACCGAAACGGACAAAATAAGGAACAGGATTGTGCATGATGTTGCTGAATTCTCCACTGGCATCGCACTTAGTCCAATTCTTGCCATCGATACTAACATAGAAATTATACTTATAAATCGTTCCCGTAAGGTCTTCTTTTTGCGCAGGTGCATAACTAAAACCGATAACTTCCGATGCTTTACCCATATCCACCACCAAAGGAGTCAGAGCCTTGGCAGTCCACACAGTCTGAGGATCTCCGTCAATGGCATTAGCCGCTTCCGCCGGCATACCCACCGTTTTCCAGTCTTTCACCGAAACATCACTTAACTTCACTTTCACATTCTTTTCTGTCAAAGGTTGTGCATAATAAAGACCGATATTGGAAATATTGGCTGTTCCGCGAGCGGCATTTACAGTCACCCTCAACTTTTCCGCTTTGCTGTCGGAGAAACGGACAAGACGTTTATAACCCACCGTCGTTCCTTCAGCCACATGACGCCACGCCCCATTGGTAAACACCTCAATCGTAAAATCTTCTATGCGTTGTCCCTTAGAGATATCTTCCTGAATAAGGAATGTATTGACCAAAGCATCTTTTTTCAGTTTATACACTTTCGACTCACCGGCTTTGGCTGTCCATGCAGCATTCCCCTTTTCCACCTGATTGTCGGCAAATGTTTTTTTGACATAAGAAGCCAGTTCCTTGATGCGGTTGGCATCATTCTCGTGAATCAATCCGCGTCTGTCGGGAGGGATATTCAGCAACAGCACAGAGTTATTCCCCACCGACTTGAAATAAATATCAGTCAGATGTGCCAATGATTTTACCTGGTTGTCCTGTTCGGCATGATAGAACCATCCCGGACGGATAGACACATCCACTTCCGACGGATACCAATAGAGTGCCGGAGCCTTCTCTAATAAAGCACGGCTTCCCAAATCCTTACCGGTTCCTTTAATACCCAACTTTGCATAACTTTCGTCGGCACCCGCATAAGAATGGGGCATAAGAGCCGTAGCGCTCCATTCGGTTTCACGCCCGATACCACGTTCGTTGCCCACCCAGCGTACATCATCACCCATAATGGCTGTCACGGCTTTCGGTTGCAGTCGGCGGATGGTTTTCAAGATGGCATCCCAATCATAAATCTGCTTCTTGCCGTTGGGACCTTCTCCATTCGCACCGTCAAACCAAACTTCGTGCACTTCACCGTAATTGGTCAGAAGCTCGGTGAGCTGTTCGATAAAGAATTTATTGTATGCGGGAGAATCGCCATAACATTCGGCATTACGGTCCCATGGGGATAGGTAAACACCAAACTTGATGCCGTACTTGTCGCAGGCGTTACGCAACTCACGGACAACGTCTCCTTTGCCATTCTTCCACGGAGAATTGGCCACAGAATGTTTGGTTGTTTTAGTAGGCCAAAGGCAGAAACCATCATGGTGCTTGGCCGTAATAATCGCCATTTTGAAGCCGCCTTCTTTCAGTGAGCGCACCCATTGTTCGCAATCCAGTTCGGTGGGATTGAAGACAGCAGGGTCTTCTTTTCCGCTTCCCCATTCATTGCCGGTAAACGTATTGATACCAAAATGCAGGAAAGCGGTAAACTCCATTTGCTGCCATGCTAACTGTTGCGGAGTGGGCACCAGGCGGGAAGCCATATCCACTTTCTGTTCCAAAGTCGCCCCGACGGGGAAGGTCACTTGTTTCTCATAGTACTCCTGAGCTTGTGCATTTAAAAAGGCGCAAACCAAGGCTGCGGTTAAGATTATCTTTTTCATTGTTATAAAATATTTGATAGAATACTGACATACTTGAATTTATCTGTTTTGAGGAATTTTATTCATCAATGCCGTGACCGGTCTGACAAAATGAAGAGAGACCACCGGTACATATATTTGCCCATGGCGGTCTCCTTGTCAATCTAAATCACAGCTGGGAAATCCATTGTTACTACATCTACCATCCCGGATTCTGTGGTAACAATTGCGGATTTCTCTGAAGTTCTCCTGTCGGAATCGGATAAAGGTACATCTTGTCCTCCCAAGTACGGCTTTTTCCTGCCTGATATGAAAGGTCGGGATTCGTGTAGTTGGGATATACAATGGCCAGATTACCGTCAGGTTTTCTTTTTCCCACATAAGTCAGTACATTATTGAGCACTTTACCGGCTTTCCAACGTTTCAGGTCATTGAATCTGAACCCTTCTCCTGCCAACTCAATGCAGCGTTCACGACGGATCTCTTGCAAAACAGGACTCAGGCTGTATCCCCAGTCCGGCCATTTGGGATCGGTAAAACCTACATTTACTGTCAGGTGAGGCATTCCAACACGGTCTCTTAATTGGTTGACAGTTCTATCCAAATCCGCATTGGTGATGGTATTCAATTCCGCTTTTGCTTCCGCATTGATCAGCAGGGTTTCTGCATAACGGTAAGCGATCCCATCGAAGGAGCTTTTCATATACAACGCCTGTGAGTATATGGGATTGAATCCTTTGATAGGTCTGTATCCTGTAAAACAGTGCTGGGTGATAAACTCATCCTCATTCACCACAAAAGTAGAGTCCTTCAGGTCATCTGTCACGTTTGTCGGAAAATCGTTGGTGAGGATCAGCTGTTTCAGACGGGGGTCACGGTTGGCCGTTTCCTTTCTCATTGTTTCATCGCCTAAATATTTATTACTTAGTGAAATGGGAAGCCCGTCCGAACAAAGGAAGCTTTCTACAAAACTTTTGGAGAAACCGCATCCGGCCTCACGTCCTGCAGCTGCCATGTTGTGTTCACGTATGTTCGTCTTATAATCCACGTAGAGGACGGCCTCTTTCAGGTCGCTCTTGTCGTCTATGCGGTACATATTGAAATAGTCTTCTTGTGGATGGCCCGTATTATAGATTTCATATCTTCCTGATGTGATAAGCTTGTCACTCTCAGTTGCAGCCATTTGCAACCACTTTTCTGCTTCTGAGGCATATTCCAATTCATCATGGTATTTATAATGGGTACCTTCATTCAGGCAGAAACGTGCCTTTACGTGTCTGGCTATGTCCTTATTCAGGCGGTTGGCTTCTTCACTACCTGCTTCCGGCAGCCATTGGATGGCGAAATCCAGATCTTCGATGATTTTCTGGAACACTTGGTTTCTCTTCATTTTCGGACCGTACAGTTCCTCGCTGTCCACATTCAGGTCAACTTCCAGCCAGGGCACATCTCCCAAAAGCTGAATCTTGTTGAAATATTCCAGCGCACGGAAGAAACGCATTTCGGCTACATAAATATTGACATCCGCTTCGGCAGCCTGCACACTCTGATAATGTGTCATGAAATAATTGATGTTTCGAATGTTCTGCCAGTTTGATTTTTGCCATACGCCACCTTCTGTAGGTACAACATATTGTCCCCATAGGAAAGAATTGATATTGTTGGGGACCTGGATGTCACTGTCCGTGTCATCCAGAACACTGACTCCTCCCGGTATCAGACCATAAAAGGCATTGGCATAGGCTTTCAGGTCATTGACAGATACCCAAAAACTCTGGTCGTTCAAATTTTGCGGACCTCTTTCCAAAAAAGAGTCATTACAGCCTGTCAGAGACAGGGCAGCCGCCATATAAAGTATATATTTCAGTTTCATAAAAGTTTTGTGTTAAGATTAGAATACAACATTAAGTCCCAAAGCCAGCGATTTCTGCTGTGGATACTTGTATGGATTGTCCAGTTCCGGGTCAAATCCTTCCGGAGTATGCTTGAAAGTCAGCAGGTTCTCTCCGGTGAAATATACGCGGCATTTCTGTATTCCCCATTGTTTGGTCAGGGAAACAGGCAGGGTATATCCGAAAGACAATGATTTGAGACGCAGGTAGGATGCGTCAAGCAGATAGCGTGTCTGGTTTTGACCTAAAGCCTGGCTGCCGTTGAAACGTGCCACCGGAAGCCATCCCCCTGCATTGTCTTCACGCCAGTAATCGTTACCTACAGCTGTAGGAACCTGCCACATGCTTCCGTATTGCCATTTAAATGTATAGGGGAGCATCAGGTCACGTTTTCCGACACCCTGGAAGAATATTCCTAGATCAAAGCCTTTCCAGTCCGCCGAGATATTGAATCCGTAACGGTAACGAGCCTTGTTGTTACCGATAATCTTCATGTCACCCGGATTATCAACTGTGTTCTCTCCATTATCCACGACACCGTTACCGTCAATATCCATAAATCTGATATCACCTGGAACCTTGCTGATTCCGCCATCCAGCTTGGATTGGTCAGGGGCCGAAGTTATCTCATCCGATGACTGGAACAGGGTGGATTCGTATCCCCAAATATCACCGACTATTTGTCCTTCATAATATGGAGAAGACAATGACTTGGTCGGATTGTCATATTTGGTGATTTCTGCTTGGGTGTCAGAAAGATTGAATCCCACACTGTAATGTAGTCCGTTGTCCAGCTGGTCATTCCAGGTCAATGCCAGTTCCCAACCGCGTGTTACCATATCGGCGGCATTCTCCAAGGGCTCACTCATACCTAGGATATTAGGCAATATTCTACCCGGTCCCAACATATCGGTCGTTTTACGCTGGTAATAGTCGAATGTACCCTTCAAACGGTTCTGCAGGATGACAAAATCAAGTCCCAAGTCCCATTGGGTAACCTTTTCCCAGGTAACGGTATTGCTTACAAGACCACCTGGCAATACGTATTGGGGCTGTTTTCCCCCCATGATATATCCCAAGGTACCAGTTCCGTAATTGGACAGGTAAGCGTACCACCCATTATCCAAAGCCTGGTTTGCCAGACTACCGTAAGAGGCTCTTATCTTCAATTCATCAAAAAATCCGTTAGTGGGTTGTTTGAACCAGCTCTCTTCCGATAATTTCCATCCCAGAGAGAAGGAAGGACTAAATACGGAACGGTCATCTTTCGGGAATTTAGATGACAAGTCATAACGACCGTTCACCTCCAGCAGATAACGGTCTGCAAAACTGTAGTTTACACGGAAGAAACCGCTTCTTGTGGCCCAACTGTCATCCGAGTTCCCCACATATTTCTCTCCGGTAGCGGCGTTCATTGAGGGAAGGTCATTGGAGATAAGCTCATCCCGGCTTGCCGAGAAGCCACGGGTATGCTTGGTTTCCTGATTGTAACCGGCCATTACTTTGAAGTAATGTTTACCCAAAGTTAGTTCATAGTCACCGAACAGGTTGAAAGCGTTGTATGTGTCATTGGCCTGGCTTTCTGATACGCCGCTTGGTCTGGAGTGTTGGAAAACCTGTAAGAATTTGCCATCTATACCATATTCGTTGAATGTTTTTCTGTGTACCTTGTTATGTTCGGCATAATAGTTGAACGTATAGTCCATGTTGATTGTCAGTCCTTTTAATGGGGTAAGCTTCACGGCAAGGGTGTTCCAGAAGTCATTTTTTGTGGTCTTACGTGAACCCATCTCATCCAGAACTGCGGCAAAATTGGTGTAGTTACCTTGACCTGACCAGTTACCATCAGGATGTTTTACAGGCATGAGAGGTTGTGTGTCGTTACCGATCCATGACTCTCCGTGTACGGCATCCTGAGCAAGTCCGTCCAGTTCGGTACGGATGTAACTTGTCTTCATGGAGACGTGCAGCCAGTTATTGATATCATAATTGATATTGTTTACCATATTGAACTTACGGAAGCCCTCATCCCCATAACGCATCAGTGATCCCTGGTCTATATAGCCCACCGAAGTATAATAAGTGGCCTTGTCACTACCGCCGTTGATGTTTACATTGTATTTTTGGACAGGGTAACTTTTTTTGTACATCTCCTTCATCCAGTCCGTGTTTCCACAATAGGCATATTTACCGGCCTGGCAATTTCCATATTGCCAGCTACTTGGGTCTTTTGCCACAAAGACCGGAAGATTGTTGACCGGATCATAGAAATAAGCTTCTATGTGTTCCATCTCCTCCTGGCTGAAAAGATCACGACCGCTGGTAGTATTGTTTGCAGCGTTCATCCAGTGCGCATATTCCATAGAGTTCATGTATTCCGGACGGGTTGTCGGGCTGTTGAATGAAACAGATGCATCGAATGACACTTGTGTAGGCATATTCTTGCGACCACTCTTGGTTGTGATAAGGATAACGCCATAAGCGGCACGGGCTCCATAGATAGAGGCAGAAGCTGCATCCTTCAATACAGATACGCTTGCCACATCTTGCGGATTGATCAGATTCGGGTCCATCTGTACTCCGTCGACCAAAACCAGCGGGCTACCACCATTGATGGACGTTTCACCGCGGACATTGAAGCTTGAGCCTTTTCCCGGCTGTCCGCTGGTGGTGATGTTCAAATTAGGAATTGTTCCTTGCAAACCTTGTCCCAAATTGACGATGGGACGGTCTGCCAGCACTTTGTCATCGACGGCAGAAACCGCACCGGTCAGATTGGCTTTCTTGACAGTCGCATAACCTACAACAACAACCTCATCCAGGGTCTTGCTGTCCTCTTTCAGCGCGATTTTTAAAGGTTTTCCCTCCCATACGATTTCAGAGTCTACATAACCAACATATGAAACGACAATGACATCACCTTTCTTGACATTTGGGATACTGAAATCTCCGTCCAGTCCCGTTATTGTTCCGTTTGTTGTTCCTTTGACAACGACAGATGCGCCGATGACGGTCTCACCGTTCTGATCTACAACCACCCCCGTGCAAGTATTGTCTTGTTGTACAGAATACATTTCTACAGCCGCTGCATGGGGTACGGCCTGCACATATCCGGTAGAAAAGCCGGATAAAAGTAACATAGCACTTACTAGCTTTAGTCGCTCTTTTTTCATAGCTTTAATATTAAAAATGTGTTTTATGACAATTCATCTGTGATTTTTATTTTGGCTTTAAGGGAAGTCTCTAATTATAAAAAATTAAACCAATAAGTTAATGAATTCCCTCTTTTTTAAAGGTTCTTTTGTTTTTGGGTGTAAAAATATTAATATTATTTTAAAATACAATGCAATGTTTATAATATTTTTAAAAAAAAATATCGTTTACGCAAACGGTTAAGTTAATTCTTGTATTTATACCGGCGAGATGAAATTTATCTGGCAATAGCCTGAATTACTACTATCCAATAAAAGTTGACTAATCGGTCTTTGAATTTATTGAAATACAGTCTTTTAAACAGTATTTTAAAATGAAACGGATTTTATTTTTAATACTCTACTAAACATTATCAATTATTTTCTATATGTGTAAGTTTAACTAATTTATGATTACCATCCTCACTCATTATCGTTGCATAAAAGGTTTCAGATGTTACAGATACACTCAATGTATAAATTCTGCTAGAAGGGCTATAGTTCTTTTGGAAATTTCCTTTTCAATCGAAACATAAAATATATGACTTAAAATCTTTCTGATTATCCAGTGGTACTTCTTTTCCTGTATATAAGAAAAACAAGTAATCAGCAGAACATGTAATCCTCTATGGGCTTCAGGTTGTAGCATCCCCTTATAAACGATCTCACGTTTACCATCTTCTCCAGATATATTTAATCTTGCTTCAGGTAAAGATACCGGCCCTACAACCTTTTTTATTGGTTTTAGATCTGAAGAATAGAACTCAATAGTAGAGTTTTCATTAGAGGCAAAGAAAATACTTCCCAAATGTGTATTTGCTCCAAGATATCCTTGTCCAACATTAAAAGTCATATAATCAAAATCCATGGGCATTTCAGGTTCAATATTCTTGCTAGATGATGCAATTAATCTAGGAGGCTGTTGAACAATGTTTGCCTGACGGTTAACATTATGTACTTGTAAAACGGAGGTATCTAAAGAATGGTATGTAAAATCTGGATTGGCTTCTGTTGTTTCAAGAGTTACATTGGATGTAACTCTTGCTTATTCGGGATCGGGAGTATGTGCGAACTTGTATTTTGGTACAATGGAATCTAACGGAGGAACAACGGATTGGGAAGCTTTGAAACGTTGATTTATATGATAGAGGAAATATAAAGAAGGGAAGTAGAGAAGGTGTATTTCTTTACTTCCCTTCTTTATTATAGGTGGTCTGTAAAAGATAAGGTGGCTGATTGGTATAATATGGAAACCGGGGAAGCGTTGTGCTGTTATAGAGTAACTCGACGGGATGAGTTATTGCAGGATATTTATCTTGAGGATGATTTATCTGGTTAGTTGTGGCATTTGTGTTAAAGAATTGATATTCTTTGTTTTTGTTTATTTTACTTCGTATTTTTCATCTTTGAAGTTTAACCATAAAATTTCTTATTATGAAAAAAGTATTGTTATTAATGTGTGGTTTTGTGATGTTTTCTTGTTCTGAAGAGTTGAGTCAAGGAGAACAACGAGTAGAAACATCGGAGGTTAGTACTGAAGGTACTTCTTTACTTGTGGCTAATGCTTTTTTTGAATCAGTTAAAAAGGTATCTAATACTAGGGCTCTTTTTGGTGCTACTTATCCTGATTATTATGGTGGTTGTTATATGTCGGATGAAGGTAGAACTGTTTTTAAAGTGGTAAAGGGTTGTCTTAATTCCGCTAGAGTAGATTTAGAAAAAAGAGTTGGAACATCGTGTTTTGATGTTGAGGAGTGTGAGTATTCTTATAATTTTATGGACAATATTTTAAAGGAATTAGACAGTAAGTTTTTTTCCAAAGACTTCGATAATAAGAGGCATTCTCTTGGTTGGGTGGGATATGGTATAAACAATAGAGATAATGTAATAGAAATTGAATTAAGAGATTGCACAGATGGGAGTATTGCACGCTTTAAAGCTGAGGTAATGGATTCTCCTATTTTCCGTTTTGAGGTTGGATATGAGTTTACTAGGGGATAATTGTTTATAAACGTATTCCGTTATATTTATTTAGTCCTAGATTTTTTTGTAATTCGTTCCAAAGTTCTTTGAGAAAGTTTTTAAAGTGTGTGTCATTTAGCCAAATGGTAGTAATACCGTTCCGGCTTTTGGCGATATCTATCTTTATACTTTTGACCGGGTATGATTTTCTTTTATCCCTGTCGTATAGGTTGCCTGTATAGTA
>OLBG01000242.1_pt1 | contig 10700 bp, 10 predicted proteins | sample 1607361 | NCBI WGS metagenome assembly OLBG01 (sample SAMN02674597, study PRJEB24791) | human gut metagenome, SKBSTL013 | isolation source: stool | host: Homo sapiens | place: USA | reverse complement strand
GGAGAGCTTCGTGTCCTGCGGGCCGAGGGCGGCGTGCTCCACTACCAGCGCATCGGCGAGTTTGAGGCGGCAGAGATCATCGTCAACCGCACCGAGCATATCATCGTAGAGCCGCTGGCCTCCGGCAAGCACACCGAGGTGAACCCCATGGGCTTCACCATCGTGGTGGAAGAGGTCGGCCACAACCCGAACCACAGCTACTACGACTATCAGTAAGACCAAGGCTCTCCCTTTGGGAGAGCTGGCGCGGAGCGCCTGAGAGGGCAAGGATGCTGACAAACAGCTCTGCACTGCGATCGTATCGCTCTGACGAAGAGCCTGCTTACCGCTGTGCGGCGGCTTTAAGGTTCTCGTTCATCTTATGCCGTACCACCAGCAGGCAGGCCAGATGCACCAGTGCGGTCAGTGCCCAGCTGATGGGGTAGCTGATGTACAGCATAAAAGGGGTGCGGTTCAGCTGGAAAATAGTGGCGATCCACACCAGCCGCAGCACGCACACACCCACAAGGCTTACCACCATGGGCAGCACGCTGTAGCCCAGCCCGCGCAGGCTGCTGGCCAGCACGTCCATGATGCCGCACAGCAGATAGAAGCCGCAGATCAGGCGCAGCCGCTCGGCGCCGGTGGCGATGACCGCAGTGTCCGAGGAGTAGAAGCGCAGCAGCTGGTGCCCCGCCAGTGCTGCGCCGCCGCCCAGCACAAGGCCGGTCACCACGACACACAGCAGACAGTTGCGGATCACCCGGTCAAGGTTGTGGTACTTACGCGCGCCGATATTCTGGCTGGTAAAGGTGACAGCGGCCTGTGCAAAGGCGTTCATGGCGGTGTACACAAAGCCTTCCAGATTGGAGGAGGCAGAGTTGCCCGCCACCACCATGGAGCCGAAGGAGTTGATGGAAGACTGGATGACCACATTGGAAAGGCTGAACACCGTGCTCTGCAGCCCGGCAGGCAGGCCGATGAGCAAAATCTGCTTCAGTGTTCCGGCGTGGAAGGCCAGCCGCCGCAGGTCCAGCCGCAGCGCGCCCTTCTCCCGGACAAGCATCCCGGTCACCAGCAGCGCAGACACGGTCTGGCTGATGATGGTGGCCAGTGCCACGCCCGCCACGCTCATGGAAAAGCCGATGACAAAGACCAGATTCAGCACCACGTTGATGATACCGGCAGCGGCCAGACAGTATAGCGGGCGCTTGGTGTCACCCACGGCCCGCAGCAGCGCACTGCTGAAGTTGTACAGCATGGTCATGGGCATGCCGATAAAATAGATCTTCAGGTACAGGGTGGAAAGGCTGATCACGTCCTCCGGGCAACTCATCAGCTCCAGCAGACCGCGCGCAGTGCAAAAGCCCACCACTGCCAGCAATACGCCGCTGACTAAGCCCAGCGCTACGGCAGTGTGCACCGTATCCTGCACGCCCTTTTCGTCCCGGGCGCCAAAGCACCGGGCTGCCACCACATTGGCACCCAACGAAAGCCCGACGAACAGGTTGACCAGCAGGTTGATCAACGCGCCGTTGGAGCCCACGGCGGCCAGCGCCGTGCTGCCCGCAAAGCGCCCCACCACCACAACATCGGCGGCGTTGAACAGCAATTGCAGAATGCTGGATGCCGCCAGCGGTACGGAAAATAAGATGATCTTTTGCAGCATGGGTCCGCTGGTCAGGTCTGCGGAACGGCTGGTCGTAGCCATGAGTTGTCTACCTCCTATAATAAGCCTTGTGTGAACATAGCAATTGCTTATTATAGCGCGATATTAGGTAAAAAACAAGAGGTAAAGCGCCCTGTTCTCTCCAAAAGCGGCAAATATCTGCCGCCGGGCGCAGCCTGCAATTGAAAAACGCTGCCCATACTGCTATAATAAGGCGGTAGACCCGTAGAAAACGGAGGAAGTTGGATTTATGTATCGGAATCGGATCAAACGGCTGCTGGATATTTTGCTGTCGGCCTGCGGCATTCTGTGCCTTTCGTGGCTGCTGCTGCTTTTGGCTGTTGCCATCAAGCTGGACTCGCCCGGGCCGGTGTTTTTCCGGCAGAAGCGTGTGGGCATCGGCAAGCGGCATTTCCAGATCCTCAAGTTCCGCACTATGCGCATTGATACCCCGCACGATATGCCCACCCATCTGCTGCACGACCCGGAGCAGTATATCACCCGCATGGGGCACTTTCTGCGCAAGACCAGTCTGGACGAGCTGCCCCAGCTGTGGAATATCCTTGTGGGGGATATGGCGGTCATCGGCCCGCGCCCGGCGCTTTGGAACCAGTATGACCTGCTGGCCGAACGGGATAAGTACGGAGCAAACGATGTGCGCCCCGGGTTGACCGGCTGGGCGCAGATCCATGGCCGGGACGAGCTGGAAATTGCCGAAAAGGCAAAGCTGGACGGCTGGTATGTGGAACATATCAGCTTTGGGCTGGATGTGAAGTGCTTCTTTGGCACCATTACCGCCGTACTCAAGCATGACGGCGTGGTAGAGGGCGGCACTGGCACCCTGCACGATGAAAAATGATCTATTATATGGAGACACCGGAGCCTTGGCTGACGCTCCGGTGTCTCCATTTTTACAGAAAGCACAGCACAGAGCGGCTGAAATTGGCATATCTCTTGATTTATCCCCTGAAAAGCGTATAATAAAACAGTACACAAGACGTTAAAGGAGGATTCCTGTATTATGGAACGCACCTATATCAATGAGGCTCAAAAGGCCATCGGCGGCACGGTGAAGGTGCAGGGCTTTATCGAGAACCTGCGCAACAGCAAGTATATGGCATTTATCGTGCTGAAGGATATTACCGGCAAGCTGCAGATTACGGTGGAAAAGGCCGACCACCCCGAGCTGGTGGATACCATCGACCAGCTCACCCCGGACTCTGTCATCACCGTCACCGGTAAGGTGATGGAGAACGACTACGTCAAGATGGGCGGCGTGGAGATGATCCCCGAGAGCATCGAGGTGGAGAGCACCGCCAATGCACTGCCCATCGTCCGCAAGGAGATCGCAGCCACCAAGAAAAAGAAGGCTGTGGAGCGCTCCAGCATCGACCAGCGCATCGATTACCGCTGGATCGATCTGCGCACCGACGAGAACCAGCTGATGTTCAAGGCACAGAGCTGCTTCGTCAACGCCATGCGCAAGTTCCTGCTGGACCGCAACTTCATCGAGATTCACACCCCCAAGCTGATCGCTGCTGCCAGCGAGAGCGGCTCTGAGGTGTTCAAGGTGGACTACTTCGACCGCAACGCTTATCTGGCACAGAGCCCCCAGTTCTATAAGCAGATGGCCATGGCTGCCGGCTTTGAGCGTATCTTCGAGACCGGTCCTGTGTTCCGCGCTGAGAAGAGCTACACCAACAAGCACGCTACTGAGTTCTCCGGCTTCGATCTGGAGTTCAGCTACATCACCTCCTTCAAAGACGTGATGAAGATGGAAGAGGAGCTGCTGACCGCCGGTCTGCAGGCTGTTAAGGACAGCTACGGCGACCAGATCAAGGAGTTGTTCGGACTGGAAGTCATCGTGCCCACCACGCCGTTCCCGGTGGTCAAGCTGGCAGACCTGTATAAGGCTCTGGAGGAAGAGTTCGGCTACACCGTGGACGAGAGCGAGAAGGGTGATCTGACCACCGAGGCCGAGCGCCTGAGCTACGACTGGGTCAAGAAGCACTACGGCCACGAGTTCCTGTTCATCACCGATTACTCTGCCGAGAAGCGCGCTTTCTACCATATGCGCGACGAGAACGGCGTGCCGCAGGGCTACGACCTGATCTGGCGCGGTGTGGAGATCACCACCGGTGCCCAGCGCGAGCATCGCTACGAGGTGCTGAAGAAGCAGGCCGAGGAGAAGGGTCTGGCCGATGATGTCAAGTTCTATCTGGAGTTCTTCCAGTACGGCTGCCCGCCCCACGGCGGCTTTGGTCTGGGCATCGACCGCCTGACCATGCTGCTGTGCGGCCTGAGCATCAAGGACGCCGAGTTCCTGTTCCGCGGTCCCAACCGCCTGACCCCGTGATTTTATAAAACCTTTCTGAGAGCTGCTGTGTGTTTGCATGGCAGCTCTTTTTTTGAGTCCCGTGAAAAGGCAATTGAGGAAAATCCGCAGATTTTCTTCAATTGCAATTATATAAAATAATTTTTCCGCTGATTATGCCCAGAGCAAAGCGGAGGGCATTTAAGATCGTCCCGGCATAATAAGCGCTCCCTTTTCATACGATACAACGAGCACACCCACCCCTACGGGCGCGGTGCGCAGCGCAACAGGAAGGGGAGAAGGACCTTGGAGAAACAGGAACAGAACAGCATCTGTCGCGAGATCGGCGCACGCACCGGCGGGGATATCTACATCGGTGTGGTGGGGCCGGTGCGCAGCGGCAAATCCACCTTTATCAAGCGGTTCATGGAGCAGCTGGTGCTGCCCGCCATGTCCGGCTCTGCCGCTGCCCGGGAACGTGCCCGGGACGAGCTGCCGCAGTCGGCAGCGGGGCGCACCATCATGACCACCGAGCCGAAATTCATCCCGGAGACCGCCGTGCCCCTGCAGCTGGAAGGCGGCGGGGCGTGCCGGGTGCGGCTGATCGACTGCGTGGGCTACATGGTGGAGGGCGCTATGGGGCACGAGGAGGACGCAAAGCCCCGCATGGTCAAAAGCCCGTGGTTTGAGCAGGAGGTGCCCTTTGATCTTGCCGCAGAGACCGGCACCCGCAAGGTGATCTGCGAGCACTCCACCATCGGGGTGGTGGTCACTACGGACGGTTCGATCAGCGATATCCCCCGGGCGGGCTACGCAGAGGCAGAAAAGCGGGTCGTCACCGAGTTGGAAGCGCTGGGCAAGCCCTATATCATCCTGCTCAACAGCACCCACCCGGACGCGCCGGAGACCCGGCAGCTGGCCGAGGGAATGGCGCGGGACTACCACCGCACCGTGCTGCCGGTAAGCTGTGTGGACTTGGATGCCGCCATGCTGGGGGAGATTTTGCGGCGGGTGCTGTATGAATTTCCGGTGCAGGAGCTGGATTTTGCCCTGCCCCACTGGGTGACCATGCTGGAGCCCGGGCACTGGCTGCAAACGCAGATATACGCAGCCGCCATGCAGCTGGCGGAGCGGGTGTCCCGCATGAAGGATCTGCCCACTGGAACGGACGCCCCTGCGCTGGAATGCGATGCCGTGCAGCGCTCGGCAGTGGCGGGGGCAGACCTTGCCGCCGGCAGTGTGCGGGTGAGCGTGGAGTTAAAGCCGGAGATCTTTTATCAGGTGCTCAGCGAGCAGACCGGGCTGGACATCGGGGACGAGGCCGGGTTGATGCCCTGCATCATGGAGCTGGCCCGGGCAAAGCGCGCCTACGAGAAGGTGCGCAGCGCCTTGGAGCAGGTGGAAGCCACCGGCTACGGCATCGTGATGCCCTCCATCGATGAGCTGCATCTGGAGCCGCCGGAGATCGTGCATCAGGATGGGCGCTGCGGGGTGCGGCTGCAAGCCTGTGCGCCCTCTATCCAGATGATGAAGGCCACTATCCATACAGAACTGAGCCCCATCGTGGGCACCGAGAAGCAGAGCGAGGACTTGGTGCAGAGCCTGCTGGCCGACTTTGCGGACGACCCGGTGCAGCTGTGGGAGTCCAACATTTTCGGCAAAAGCCTGCACGAGCTGGTGAACGACGGTTTGCAGAACAAGCTGCTCCACATCCCGCAGGAAGCCCGCACCCGCCTGCAGGAAACGCTGGAGCGGGTCATCAACGAGGGCTGCACCGGGCTGATCTGTATCCTGATCTAGGGCGTATCTGAAAAAATCCCCGCCCGCCGTAAGTTCTGCTTACAGCGGGCGGGGATCGTTCTGTCTTATTTTTCTTCCTCGGTCAGCTTGTTGATCAGAAGCTGATAAATCTCGTTGCCCTTCAGGATGAACTGCTTTTTCACCAGCTCGGCGCTCAGCCGGTCGGGCGCACCCAATTCCAGACAGAACAGTTCACTGTCCAGCCCCTTTACGGTGCAGCGCACGGTGCAGTGACCATCGGCCTTTTCGGTGATGCGGGCGCTGTACTTGGCCTCCTTGCGGGCCCATGTCTGGCAGCGCAGTACAGCAGCCACTGCCCGCTCCCGCACGGTGCGGGGCAGGTCGTAGGCCAGCTCCTGCGCTACCTTGCGGCCTTTGTCGGTAATGGTATAGCTGTCGCCGGTCAGGGTGACCAGCTCCTGCTTTGTGATATCGTCCAGACAGGAGCCGATCTCAAAATAATTGACAAGGGCTTCCTCCATCAGGGCGTTCTCGATCTCCTGCCGGGTAATGGGACCGGCGTTTTTCACCAGATAGCACAGCAGCAGCCGGATCTCGGTGCTGCTGGTCAGGCCGCCGGGACGGACACCGGCGGTAAAAGCATCATTGGCGCTCATCGTTCCTTACATCCCCCTTGCACTTTCACATGGTATCAAAGGCCTGCGCCGCTGCCAAAAGGGCGGGCAGCGGGCAGACAAAAACTCTTTCTATTAGTATAAAGGCTTTCAACCCGGATTGCAAGCCGCAACGGCAAAATCTGTCTCAATGCGCTTGGGACATTCCGGTGTGGAGTACACCCACCTGTCCAGATGTCCCTCGGTGATGAAGTACCGCAGCTCAAACCGGTGGGGCTGGCTCAGGGCGTGGTTCACGATGACCAGCTTGATCTTCATCTTTTCCGGCAGAATGTTTTTGATGTAGACACTTACCGCCTGTCCGGGCGCAAGACCGGTGCAGCTCTCCGCAAGCCCGGCAAGGTTCGGCGCAATCTCCACAAAGGTGCCGTATTCCTCCACGCTGCGCACAATGCCCACCACCGTTTCGCCCACGGTGAACCGGCCGGCGTTCTCTGCCCATGTGCCCAGCAGCTCCCGGATGGTCAGCACAAAGCGCCCCTGCGCGTCCCGGTTCTTGATGGCACACAAAATCTGCTGCCCTACGCTGACTCGGTCGGCAGGGGAGGAGATGCGGCTTACCGACATACAGTCGATGGGTAGCAGAGCGCTGATGCCGCAGCCTACATCACAGAACGCGCCGAACGGCTCGATGTGGGTCACCGTACAGGGCAGGATATCCCCGGGCGAAAGGGTGTCCAGATACTCAGCCTTGCACAGCCGCTGCGCCTCGGCGCGGGAAAGCCGGTAGCAGGGTGTGCCGTCCTCGTCCGTGTCCAGCCCCTCAATGACAAAACAGGTGGGGCGTCCCACCCGGGTCAGCACCGCAATATCTCGCACGGTGCCCGCCTCGGCACCGTCTGCGCACTGGGCAAAGGGCATCACCGCCTTTACGCCGCCCAGCTCAAACCGCAGCTGCCGCCGGGTGTCAAAGGCAAGGGCAGTGGCCTGCAAAATTTCGCCGCTGGCCATGGCAGCCCGCAGCTCGGCAGGGGACAGACGGGCGGCAGAACGGTAACTGTTTTCGGTACGATAAGCTTGCATCATGTTTCATTCCTCTTTCTATATGGTTTTCGGGTCTCTGTGCGATGCTACAACGATATGCAGCAGTGTGCGCAGATATTTGCATTTTGTGCGGCTTTGCATTATACTATATCTGTATGCGCAGCACCCGCTCAGCGGGCGGCGGCACACACCGGCTCTGCCGGGCATCTGCGCGGCAGAAAAGAAGGGAGAGGTCGGATAAATATGGACATCGCTGTGGGAGATACCATCCTCACCCGCAAAAAGCACCCCTGCGGAGCATCCAGCTTCGAGGTGCTGCGGGTGGGCATGGATTTTAAGATCCGCTGCACCGGCTGCGGACGCGAGGTCATGCTGCCCCGCGCCAAAATTGAAAAGAACATCAAAAAGGTGGTAAAGCCCGGCAGCGCGCAGTAGCGCAGCCAACGCACCCGAACCGGAACGAATTTGTAAGGAGAACTGCAAGGATGCAAGATATTTCTTCCCGGATGGATGCGGTCTGCCGCCGCTTTGAGGAACTTTCCATGCGGCTGAACCAGCCCGATACCGCCGCCGACCCGGCGCTGTTCCGCAAGCTGATGCGGGAGTACCACGATACAGAGCCGGTGGTGGAGGCTTACCGGGACTGGCAGACCGCGCTGGATCATCTGGCGCAGGCCAAAGCCCTGCTGGAGGAGCCCGGTTCACTGGACCCGGACTTCAAGCAGATGATACAGCAGGAAATCGGCGAAAAAAGTCAAGATGTGGCAAAGCTGGAAAATAATCTCAAAATTTTGCTGCTGCCCAAGGACGTGAACGACGGCAAAAACGTCATCATGGAGATCCGCAGCGGTGCCGGCGGCGAGGAAGCCGCCCTGTTTGCCCACAGCCTGCTGCGCATGTACACCATGTACGCCCAGAACCGTGGTTGGACGCTGGAACTGCTCAACCTGAACGAGACCGAACTTGGCGGCGTAAAGGAAGCCATCGTCTCAGTGGATGGCGTAGGTGCATATAACCGTCTCAAGTATGAGAGCGGGGTGCACCGGGTGCAGCGGGTGCCGGAGACCGAGACCCAAGGCCGCATCCACACCTCCACCGCCACCGTGGCGGTAATGCCGCAGGCAGAGGAGGTGGACTTTGCGCTGGATATGAAGGACCTGCGCATTGACACCTTCCGCTCCTCCGGTGCGGGCGGTCAGCACATCAACAAGACCTCCAGCGCCATCCGTGTGACCCATATCCCCACAGGTACGGTGGTGGAGTGCCAGAACGAGCGCAGCCAGTTCCAGAACAAGGATAAAGCGCTGGAGATCCTGCGCAGCCGCCTCCTTGCACAAAAGCAGAAGGAACAGCAGGATGCCATCAACGCCCAGCGTCAGGGGCAGGTGGGCACCGGCGACCGCAGTGAGAAGATCCGCACCTACAACTTTCCGCAGGACCGCTGCACCGACCACCGCATCGGCCTGACCGTCCACAATCTGGAAAAGATCATGGACGGCAATCTGGACGAGGTCATTGATGCCCTTGCCACCCGCGAGCAGACTGAAAAGCTGCAAAGGCTGGGCGGGTAAAACCCGGTTTTGCGGGTGCAAAACCATCCAAACGACTGCCAAGCAAATATACTTTACAGATAGAAAGAACGATGATTCGTATGAAAATCAAAACCAGAGTTTTGCCTGCCGATGAAGCAGGCGTAGCCGAGGCCGCACAGCTGCTGCGGCAGGGTCAGCTTGTGGCCCTGCCAACAGAAACGGTCTACGGCATTGCCGCCGATGCCCGCAACGGTGCGGCGGTGCGCGATATCTTTGTGGCCAAGGGGCGCCCGCAGGATAACCCCCTCATCGTCCACGTCACCGGGCCGGAGATGCTGCCGGGTCTTGTCAGCGAGGTGCCGGAGCGTGCCCAGCTGCTGATGGCAGCCTTCTGCCCCGGCCCACTGACCATCATCATGCCGCGCGGGCCGGAGGTGGCGGATGAGTGCTGCGCCGGACTGGATACCGTGGGCATCCGGATGCCCAGCCACCCGGTAGCGCGGGCGGTCATCCAGCAGAGCGGCTGCGCCTTTGCCGCCCCCAGCGCCAACCTTTCCGGCAAGCCCAGCCCTACCAACGCACAGGATGTGTTCACCGATATGGACGGCCGCCTGCCGCTGATTTTGGACGGCGGCGAGTGCGATGTGGGTGTGGAGAGCACCGTAGTGTCGGTGGTGGGTGATAAACCCACCCTGTTCCGTCCCGGCCACATCACGCTGGAGGACTTGGAACGCGCCCTCGGCGAAGAGGTAGAGGTGTCCAAGGCCATTCTGGAAAAGCTGCCGGAGGGTGCTGTGGTGCGCAGCCCCGGCATGAAGTACAAGCACTACGCACCCAAGGCGGATGTGACCTTGCTGGACGGCACCTTTGAGCAGTTCAAAGCCTATGTGGATGCCCACGCCGAGCAGAATCCCAGCTGCCTGTGCTTTACCGGCGAGGCGGAAAAGCTGGGTGTGCCCTGCGTGGAGTATGGACGCGAGGGCGACGGTGCCGATCAGGCAAAGCACATCTTCCGCTCCCTGCGTGCGCTGGATGAGCAGGGCGATGCCGTGGTCTACGCCCGCTGCCCGCAGAAGGACGGCCTTTCCATGGCGGTGTACAACCGCCTGATCCGCGCTGCGGCCTTCCGGGTGATCAAGCTATGATCGCGCTTGGCATCACGGGCCGCAGCGGCTGCGGCAAATCCACGGTCACGGCGGTGTTTTCGGCCCACGGTGTGCCGCTGGCTGATGCCGACCAGATCAGCCGCGAGATTTTACTGCCCGGCTCGCCGCTGCTGCCCCGGCTGGCCCAGCGGTTCGGCGCAGACATTTTAAAAGCAGACGGCACATTGGACCGCCGCCTGCTGGCTGACCGCGCCTTTGCCACCCCGGAAGGCAAGGCGGCGCTGGACAGCCTGACCCACCCGGAGATCGTGCGCCGCATCCGTGCGGCAAAGCAGGCAGCACAGGATGCCGGTGCACCGCTGTTCGTGCTGGATGGCGCGGTCATCGTGGGGACTGCGGCGCAGGCCGAGTGTGACCGCCTGTGCGTGGTCACGGCACCGTTTGAGACCAGTGTGGCCCGCATCGTGGCCCGGGACGGCATCTCGGCCGAGATGGCCGCCCGCCGCCTGAACGCCCAGACACTGGAAAGCACTCTCACCGCGCAGGCAGACTATGTGCTGCACAACGATTCCAGCCTTGCACATCTGCAGGCTGCGGCAGAGCAGCTCTGCACAAAGCTTCTGGCAGAAGGAGGTGCGGGAAAAGAACTTTGAACAAACGATATAACGAACAAGATCCTGC
>OLBG01000239.1_pt1 | contig 10750 bp, 7 predicted proteins | sample 1607361 | NCBI WGS metagenome assembly OLBG01 (sample SAMN02674597, study PRJEB24791) | human gut metagenome, SKBSTL013 | isolation source: stool | host: Homo sapiens | place: USA | reverse complement strand
CATTCTATTTACCGCCAAAGCCGCTTAGGCTTGGCGAATTTTTAACGAACTATTGTATAAATATAATGAAGAAGTATTTGCTTTTATTCTCCTTGACGATATTTCTATTTGCATGCAACAAAGACGAAGAAATATCGCAGGACGTGATATTGCCTCCTGTCATTGAGTTGGATAGCGAGGACGGAATCTACGTTGTAAAGATAGGAAAAGAGGTCGTTATTGAGCCGACCTATCAGAATGTCGATTACGCCGTTTATTCATGGAAATGCAACGGTCGTATCATTTCCGACGAGCCTCAATTGAAATACATTTTCAACGAATGCGGTTCGTATTACGTTACCCTGCGTGTGGATACGAGGGATGCCAGCACAGAGGAAGAAATTCGTGTGGATGTCAATGAATTGGCTCCGCCCGTTATTTCATTGGTAACCCCCTCTATAGGGCTTAAAGTTGTCGCAGGACGTGAGTATATCCTTACACCCGACATTCAAAATGCAGAAGGAGCTACTTATTTGTGGACTCTTAACGGAAACGAAGTCGGAACGGAAAATACTTATACATTCAAGCAAGATGAGTTGGGAACTTATGAACTGACCTTAACCGTAACAAATGAAGACGGACAATCAAAGAAGACAGTTTCTATTGAGGTTGTCGATAAACTTCCGATTGAAATCGTAGTTCCGTCATCTTTATATTTTACCGAGAATAATACCAAATACGTAGAATTAGGACGTACTTTGTTTGTCCGCCCCTTTGTATCAATAAGTGCCGAGCCTTCTTATCAATGGAGTTTGGACGGGCAACCGATTGAGGGAGCCAATTCTTTGGTTTACGGTTTCAAACCCGCTAAAACCGGAGAACACACGCTTACCTTTACTGTGAAATACGACAATCAAGATACAAAAGCAGTGCTCACCCGTAATATTTCGGTCTCCGGTGTCGATGAAGTCAGTGTCAATATTCCGGTGAAATGTTGTGAAGCGGCCGGAAAAAGACCTTTTGCTGCCGGAAATTCCATTTACAGCAATAAAGTATATGAATTTGTTCCGGCTCCGGGACAATTTGTAAACGAAACGAATACAGCAGGTTTCAATGGGGAAAGCACGCACGAAGCAGCCTGTGCTTACGCACAAAAACGTCTTGATAATGAACAATATGTTTCTCTCGGAGGTTGGGGAGGATATATTGTAGTAGGATTCGACCACAGTATCGAAAACAAAGGCGGTTATGATTTTTCCATCAAAGGAAATGCCTTTGATTCGTCAAATGAACCGGGCATTGTATGGGTAATGCAAGATGTCAATGGAGACGGCTTGCCCAACGATGAATGGTATGAACTGAAGGGTTCTGAATATGGAAAACCCGAAACCATTCAGGACTATGCCGTAACTTATTTCCGTCCCGGTCCCAACATGGACACCCAATGGCAAGACAACAAGGGAAATAAAGGGGCGATTGACCGTCTCGGCAACTATCACCCGCAAGAGTTTTATTATCCTTTGTGGATTGAAGAGGATTCCTATACGTTATACGGCACATGCCTGAAAGCACGTACCGAACAAAGCCCGTCGACAGGCATGTGGTCCAATAATCCGTTCGGGTGGGGATATGCCGATAATATTGGTGATGATATGCCCAATAAAGACAATCCTAACGCGGGAGCACTTGGAAACTATTTTAAGATTTCCGATGCGCTCAATATCGACGGCACGTCTGCAAACCTTTCCCATATCGACTTTATCAAGGTGCAGACCGGAGTCAATGTAAAAGCCGGATGGTTAGGGGAAAATTCCACGGAAGTTTTCAAGTTCTGTGATGAAAACAACAATAACGACAAATAAAATTCATTATGAACAAAATATATCATTTCATCCTATTCTGTTTCGCTACGCTCTGCCTTGCTGCATGTAGTGATGACGACCCTGAAGTAAGCGGAATAGACGGCAAGGATCACTTCATCTCCGAGTTTGCTCTAACTGTAGATGGCATTACCTATCAAGCCATGATAGTCGGGGACAAGATTACAGTTGAGATACCTTATAATACCAGTCTGAAAGGGGCTACCGTAGAGTATGCCCTTTGCGAGGGAGCCTCTATTAACCCGAATCCATCGACCATAGAGGATTGGGAGAATGAATGGAAATTCGTAGTTACCTCCAAAATGCAGGATAGCAAAGTATATTCCTATACTTATCAATATACAGACATCGAACAGAGCGGCAGCGTAGTACTTGCCACGCAAGCCGAGGTTGATAATTTTGCAAAGACAGGAATAAACAAAATCGAAGGCAGCCTGACCATCGGAACGGCAGACGGAGAAGAAATCACCAATCTGGACGGACTTGCCAACCTGAAACAAATCAGTAACTCCCTTGTCATCAATCCGTCTTACAAAGGAACGGATTTGACCGGGTTGGATAATCTGGAACAACTCGGAAGTTTCAAATTAGGTTCGACAACTTCTGCCAGTAAAAACATAATGCTCAAAACGGTTAATCTGCCCTCTTTGCTTGGAGTGACCGGTGATTTTGTCGTTAACAGTTCTGTCATTGAAAAAATATCTATACCCAAAGTCGAGTTCATTGGTGAGGATATGTATATAACTTCCGATGCTTTACTTGATTTGGATGCAAATGCCGTTGAATCTGTCGGAGCTTCCTTAATTGTCAAAGGTTCGGTAGCACAAAAAGAATCAGCGACAACCGAAGCCATTGTTTTCTCAGCGCTCAAACAGGTCGGGAATGAACTTACAATCCAATATTTTCCCAAACTGCAAGGAATTTATCTACCGGCATTGGAAAGTGTGGCCGGTACTGCCTCATTCTCCGATATGTCCTCCATCGGAAGTCTTGCAATGACCGAATTACATTCGGTTGGAGGACTGGCTATAAAAAATTGCAAAGAGATTTCCATTGTTGAACTTCCCGGTCTTATTTCCTGCGGAGAGACCAGTGTGGATGCGAATAAAGTCAATAAACTCAATATAGCTTCTTTGAAAGATGTACTCGGTGATATGACTTTAACTAATCTGCTCATAGAAGAACTGGATTTGTCCCAGATAAATTTTAACGGAAATACACTTACCCTACAATGTAAGCAACTAAATAAAATCGTAGGATCGGAAACATTTAACGGTAGCCTTTTTCTACTTCCTAAAGATTGTCGATTGACAGAATTTACGTTGGAAGGAATCTCAAATATACAGGGTGACTTCCAATGCATAGATTATTTTTATGTAAAAGAATTTGTTATGCCATTTATTCGTGTGGCAGGAGATATGACTATTGCATTGAATTCGGGAAGTGTTAATACGGCGGCGGAAATCGAATTTCCTAAATTGCAGGAAATTGGAGGGACCTTAACATTAGGGACAAATAGGAATGCAAATAATATTACCTTCCCGTTATTGAAAAAAATTCTCGGTTCATGTTCAGTTACGACTTACAAACTTAAGAATGATATTGAGTTTACCAATCTGGAAAGCATTGGAACGGATGGAGCTGATGCACAAATTAAGTTTGAGATTGAGGCTACTAATATTCTATGTCCCAAATTAAAAACGATAAATGGGAAGTTTGATATTGCAACATCTTCTTTTATGTTTGATATGGAAGTAGATAAAGTATCTTATCCTAACGTAGAATCAATATCCGAAAATCTTTCAATAACATGCCCGTATTCTGATTTTGGTTCTAATGGTATTTTGTCCATTGATTTTTCAGGTCTCAAATCAGCAAAAGGGATTAGTATAAGCGGGCAAGGAGATGTTACTGATTTCAGTTCTTTCAAATACCTGTTTGAAAACAATGTTCTAACAGGAGAATCTCAATGGTCTGTCAAAGAATGTGGTTACAACCCCACTTTCCAAGAGATGAAAGACGGGAAGTACAAGCTTGCCGAATAGATAACGAAACAATAAATTTTCTGCCAATCCTCGGTATGCTTACCGTAAGGTAAGCTGCCGGGGATTAACTATAAAAATAACGGTATGACCTATCACCAATTGAAATATCTGCTATGGAGCGTAGTTGTCGGAGTGACACTATCCTTGACATCCTGCATGAAGTGGGACTACGGCGATGCCGTGGAAGATTTCAACGCCACGGGAGCCGGACTGTTCATCACCAACGAGGGCAACTTCCAGTACGGCAATGCTACCTTGTCCTATTACGACCCGGCAACCAAACAGGTGCAGAACGAAATCTTCTTCCGTGCCAACGGCATGAAACTCGGCGACGTGGCACAGTCGATGACCATCTACGACAACAAGGGCTGGGTCGTGGTGAACAACTCCCACGTGATTTTCGCCATCGACCTGAACACCTTCAAGGAGGTAGGACGCATCGAGAACCTGACCTCACCGCGCTACATTCATTTCCTAAGCGACGAAAAAGCATACGTCACCCAATTGTGGGACAACCGCATCTTCATCATCAACCCGAAGAAATACGAAATTACCGGCTATATTCAAGTGCCGGACATGACGATGGAAAGCGGCTCGACGGAGCAAATGGTGCAGTACGGCAAATACGTCTATTGCAACTGCTGGAGTTACCAGAACCGCATCATCAAAATCGACACCGAAACCGATCAAGTAGTCGATGAACTGAAGGTCGGCATACAACCGACATCGCTGGTCATGGACAAGTACAACAAAATGTGGACGGTGACCGACGGCGGTTATGAGGGCAGCCCCTACGGTTACGAAGCCCCGTCGCTCTACCGCATCGATGCCGAGACCTTCACCGTGGAGAAGCAGTTCAAGTTCAAGTTGGGCGACTGGCCCTCGGAGGTGCAGCTCAATGGCGACAGGGACAAACTCTACTGGATCAACAAGGCCATTTGGAGCATGGACGTGACAGCCAGCCATGTGCCGGTACGTCCGTTCCTCGAATACAGCGGCACGATTTATTACGGACTGACGGTAAACCCCGCCAACGGAGAAGTGTACATCGCCGATGCCATCGATTACCAGCAGCAGGGCATGATATACCGCTACTCGCCCGAAGGGAAATTGATAGATGAATTTTATGTCGGGATTATCCCCGGTGCATTTTGTTGGAAATGAAGAATAAATTGCGGCATATATACCATATTATTTTCATCACGAAAAGACAGGAGATGACGATTCCAATGACAACCAAAGGAATGATTCTCGATCAGATGGTACAAATTTTCACAAGGAAAGGCTGTCATGTCTATGCCTGCAATGCTTTTCTCAATCATGTTCATATACTTGTAGAGATACCATCTCCCACGGACTTCGCAAAGATTATCAATAAAGTAAAAAGTTCTACAGGCGTTGTCTATCGAAAATATCCGGAATATGCGGATTTTTCAGGATGGGCAGCCGGATTTGATTCGTTTAGCGTGTCATTCAATGATCTGAATCGGGTAAAACACCACATTGAGAAACAAGAGACGGTTCATCAGGAACTTTCATTCGAGGACGAATACGACCAACTGCTTGAAGAAAACGGATTCAATGCCTATCAAGATTTTATGCGGGCATCATTCTCTGCATATGCTGCGGTAAATAACCATATTAAAAACAAAAGGAAATGACATATACAAAATATTTACTTTTCTCAATATTGGTTGTCTGTCCATCCGTGCTGTCTGCGCAGGGAATCACCCGGCGTATTCACCAGATAGACGAGGTGACCGTATGGGGCAAACGGCCGATGAAGGAAATCGGCGTGCAGAAGACGAAGTTCGATTCACTCGCACTGAAAGAAAATATCGCCCTCTCGATGGCGGACATCCTGACGTTCAACTCGTCCGTGTTTGTCAAGAGCTACGGCCGCGCCACGCTCTCGACCGTCGCCTTCCGAGGCACGTCGCCCAGCCATACGCAGGTGACGTGGAACGGGATGCGCATCAACAACCCCATGCTCGGCATGACCGACTTCTCCACCATTCCGTCCTACTTCATCGACCAGGCATCGCTGCTGCACGGTACTTCATCGGTGAACGAAACGGGCGGTGGACTGGGCGGTCTGGTCAAACTCGGCACGGCTCCTGAAGTCGCTGAAGGGTTCAACGCCCAGTACGTGCAGGGCATCGGCTCGTTCAAGACCTTCGATGAGTTCGCCCGCTTCACCTACGGAAGTGAGCGGTGGCACGTCTCCACCCGTGCGGTCTATTCTTCCTCGCCTAACGATTACAAGTACACCAACCACGACAAAAAGATAAACATCTACGACGAGGATAAGAACATCGTCGGACAGTATCACCCGAAAGAGCGCAACCGCTCCGGGGCGTTCAAGGACCTGCATTTGCTTCAGGAAGTGTATTACAATACCGGGAAAGGCGACCGTTTCGGGCTGAACGCCTGGTATATCAACTCCAACCGGGAACTTCCGATGTTGACGACCGACTATGGAGATGCAACCGACTTCGAGAACCGCCAGCGAGAACAGACGTTCCGCAGCGTCTTGTCCTGGGATCACATGAAAAGCAACTGGAAACTCGGCGTGAAAGGCGGTTACATACACACATGGATGGCCTACGACTACAAGCGTGAGGTCGCACCTGACAACTGGGCGTCGATGACCCGCTCCCGCAGCAAGGTAAACACGTTTTACGGTCAGGCGGAGGGAGAGTATTCTTTGGATAAAAAATGGTTTTTCACCGCCAATGTATCGGCACACCAGCATTTGGTACGGAGCGAGGACAAGAACATCATCTTGCAGGACGGTGGCAAGGCCATCGTGGGCTATGACAAGGGGCGCGTGGAACTCTCCGGCTCCGTATCCGCCAAGTGGCAGCCGATAGACCGCTTGGGTATGTCGGTGGTACTGCGGGAAGAGATGTATGGTTCCGATTGGATTCCACTCATTCCGGCTTTCTTCATTGACGGTATCATTTCCCCGAAAGGAAATGTGATGCTGAAAGCATCCATATCGCGTAACTACCGTTTCCCAACTCTGAACGACCTATACTTTTTGCCGGGAGGTAATCCCAACCTGAAAAACGAACAAGGTTTCAGTTATGATGCCGGGGTGAGTTTCGATGTCGGCAAGAAAGGCATTTACAAGTTGAGCGGCGGTGCGAACTGGTTCGACTCCTACATCGACGATTGGATTGTCTGGCTGCCGACTTTCAAAGGATTCTGGACGCCGATGAATATCAAGGAGGTGCATGCCTACGGCGTGGAGGTGAAAGCGGGGCTGGACGTACAGTTGGCCAAAGACTGGCAGTTGAGCGCCGACGGCAACTTCTCGTGGACCCCCTCGATCAACCACGGCGACCCGGTGGACTGGTACGACAAGGCGATCGGCAAACAGCTCGTTTACATCCCCGAATTTTCGGCTTCGGTAACGGGGCACCTGACCTACCGTTCGTGGCGGTTCACCTACAAATGGTGCTATTACAGCGAGCGTTTCACCACCTCGGACAACGATATGAAGACCAAGATCGGACGTGTGAAGCCTTACTTCATGAGCGACATTTCGCTCGAAAAAGCCTTCTCGTTCCGCTGGGCCGACCTCTCGCTTAAAGGAGTCATCAACAACCTCTTCAACGAAGAGTATCAGTCGGTGCTTTCGCGCCCGATGCCCCGGCTGAACTACGAGATTTTCCTCGACATCCGCCCTAAATGGGGAAAACGGAATAAAAAACAGTAACTTTGCACCGCCCCTCGAAACTCCGACCGGGCTGAAAACGAAACTCTGACAATGAAAAAACTACTTTATATCCTGTTGTCGGCGATCCTCGCGGCCGCAACCGCCTGTCACCACCGATCCGCCGCCTCGCTCGGGGATTTCGACATCAGCCTCTACGCCCCCGCCTACTCCTCGGGCTTCGAAATTTTCGGAGCGGAAGGGATGAAAAGCACGATACTGAAGACATACGCCCCGTGGCAGGGAGCCGAAGGCGAGGAAACGCAGCTCTTCATCGCCCGCAACGGCGAACAGGCTCCGGCGGATTTTCCGGGACAGGTACTCGACGGCGACGCCCGGCGCATCGTCTGCATGTCCTCGACCTACATCGCCATGCTCGACGCCCTGGGCGAACCGCAGCGGGTAGTCGGCGTATCGGGCATCGACTACATCAGCAACCCCTACGTCGCCTCGCACAAGGAACAGATCGGCGACGTGGGCTACGACGGCAACATGAACTACGAGCGGCTGCTTTCGCTCTCCCCGGACATCGTGCTGCTGTTCGGCGTCAGCGGCGCCAGCGCCATGGAACCCAAGCTCCGCGAACTGGGTATTCCCTACGCCTATATGGGCGAGTACCTCGAACAGTCGCCGCTGGGCAAGGCCGAATGGCTCGTGGCCGTAGCGGAAATCGCCGGAATGCGCGAACGGGGCGAAGAGGTGTTCCGCGAAATACCCCTCCGTTACGACAGCCTGAAAACCCTCGCGGCGAAAGCCGAACGAAAACCCGTCGTCATGCTGAACACTCCCTACGGCGACTCCTGGCTGATGGCTCCGCCTTCGAGCTATGTCGCCCGGCTGATCGCCGACGCAGGAGGACAATACGTCTATACCCAGGACACGGGCAATCAGTCGCGCCCCATCGACACGGAGGAGGCATACCGGCTGGCCGAAATGTCCGACTGCTGGATCAACGTCGGCTCCGCCGCATCGCTCAAGGAACTAGCGGAGATCGTCCCCAAATTCATGGATACGCGCCCCGTGCGGGAAGGGAGGGTCTATAACAACAACCGGCGCACCAACCCCTCGGGCGGCAACGACTACTGGGAATCGGGCGTCATACACCCGGACCTGATTCTGCAAGATCTGATCCGCATCTTCCACCCGGAATTGACGGATGCCGAACCGACCTATTACCGAAAACTGAACTAAACCGATGCAACGACGGCAGCGCATCCTCTTTCTCCTGTTCGGAGTTCTGGCGGCGGTACTTTTCGTCGTCGATCTCTCGGTCGGAGCCGTACCCATCCCGATCCGCGAAGTCCTCGCCGCACTGACGGGCAGCGGAAACGACCCCGTCACAACGAAGATTATCCTGAACATCCGCCTGCTGAAAGCCGTAGTCGCTCTGCTGGCCGGCGCCGCCCTCGCCGTGAGCGGCCTGCAAATGCAGACCCTCTTCCGCAATCCGCTGGCCGGACCATACGTGCTGGGCATCAGCTCCGGCGCGAGCCTCGGCGTAGCGATCTTCCTGCTGGGCGCTCCGCTTCTGGGCCTCACGGGACACCCGCTAATCTCCACCCTCGGCATTGCGGGCGCTGCCTGGATCGGCTCGGCGCTGATCCTGATGCTGATCGCTGCGGTCAGCCGCCGAATCAAAGACATCATGGTCATTCTCATCCTGGGCATGATGTTTTCGTCGGGTGTCGGAGCCGTCGTGCAGATCCTGCAATACCTGAGCAACGAAGCCGCCCTCAAATCTTTCGTCGTCTGGACGATGGGATCGCTCGGCGACGTTACGCTCGGACAGCTCGGTCTGCTGCTTCCTGCCGTCGTTCTCGGACTCGTGCTGGCCGTCGCGGTCATCAAACCTCTGAACCTGCTCCTGCTGGGCGAAAACTACGCCCGCACGATGGGACTCGACATCCGCCGTTCGCGGCAGTTGATCTTCCTCTCCACCACCCTGCTGGCCGGTACGGTCACCGCTTTCTGCGGCCCGATCGGATTCATCGGCCTGGCCGTCCCGCACGTCGCCCGCATTCTCTTCGCCGATGCCGACCATCGGATTCTGGTCCCGGCCTCGATCCTTACGGGCATCGTGGTGATGCTCCTTTGCGACGTGCTGGCCAAACTCCTCACCTTCCCCATCAACACGATCACGGCGCTATTGGGCATCCCCATCGTCATCTGGGTCGTCATCCGTAACAAAAGCATCGTATGATCCGACTGAACGACCTTACTATCGGTTACGGCCACCGCATTCTGCTGCAACACGCCTCGGCGACGATTCCCGCCGGGGAACTGGTCGCCCTCGTAGGCCGCAACGGTACGGGAAAATCGACCCTGCTGCGGGCTATCGCCGGCCTCGGCGAACGGCTGGGGGGCGAAATCCGGCTCGACGGACACTCTCTGGAAACGCTCTCACCCCAGCAACTGGCCACCACCGTCAGCTTCGTCACCACGGAACGGGTCCGCATTCCCAACCTACGGTGCGAAGATGTCGTAGCCCTCGGACGAGCCCCCTACACCAACTGGATCGGACGCGTACAGGAACAGGACAAAGCCATCGTGGAACGCTCGCTGGAACTAGTCGGCATGGCAGCTTTCGCCGGAAAAACGATGGACCGCATGTCCGACGGCGAATGCCAGCGGGTAATGATCGCCCGGGCCCTGGCCCAGGACACCCCGATCATCCTGCTCGACGAACCGACCTCGTTCCTCGACCTGCCGAACCGTTACGAACTCTGCACGCTGCTGCGACGGCTGGCACACGACCACCGCAAGTGCATCCTCTTCTCGACGCACGAACTGGACATCGCCCTTTCGCTCTGCGACTCGATCGCCCTGATCGACCCACCCGTGCTGCGCTACCTTCCGACCCCGGATATGGCGTGCAGCGGCTACATCGAACGGCTGTTCAGCAATTCGTTCGTCACCTTCGACACGGAGAGCGGCACGATCAAAGTCCGCAAGTAACAGACTCATTGTAAATATATCACGGGCGGAATACATCGATTCGTCTAAATAATCTTTTATGTTTACAACAAAAAGGAAAAAGACTCTTCGAAGAGACGGACAAAGACCCTCTTTTCGGTGACGAAAGCGGCGAAAACTTGTCCTACGAAAGTCTACCGGCGGATCATCCC
>OLBG01000220.1_pt1 | contig 11039 bp, 9 predicted proteins | sample 1607361 | NCBI WGS metagenome assembly OLBG01 (sample SAMN02674597, study PRJEB24791) | human gut metagenome, SKBSTL013 | isolation source: stool | host: Homo sapiens | place: USA | reverse complement strand
ACGATCTTGATGCCTGCGATGAAAAATTCCTCCGGGCAGTGGTGGGCGAACTCGGTCACGTCAAACAAATCGTTGGTGATGCGCCCCATGATGGTGCCCACCTTGGTGTTGTTGTAGTAGGTGTGATCCAGCTGCAGCAGATGGTCAAAGGCATCCCGGCGCATATCCGTCTCGATATGCACGCCCATGATGTGGCCGATGCTGGACATATAGTAGCTGGCTGCGCCGTCGATGATGCGCAGCACAAAGTAGAGTGCCGCCAGTTTCAGCACGATGCCCGCCGTCAGGGTGATGCCCACTCCCATGGCAGAGTTGGTGATGATGCTCATGATCTTGGGCAGCACGATATCGCACAGGGTCGTCAGTGCTGCGCAGAACAAATCAAGGCACAGCACCATCTTATAGTTTGCCAGATACGGCAGAAAACGCCGGATCAGCGCACCGCTGCTTGCGTGGTGCGCCCCGGGGTCGTTGGTCTTGGTTTTCGGCATGGTTCCTCCGTTTTTATCGTTACTTTTTACTGTAATCCCGCGCGCCGTAGATGGCGGTGCCGATGCGCACAAGGGTAGCGCCCTCGCGGATGGCGTTCTCAAAATCGCCGCTCATGCCCATGGAAAGGGTCTGCATCTCCACGTTGTGGTAGCCGCGCTCCCCTGCCCGGACGAACAGCTGATACACCTGCGCCAGATACCGGCGGTTCTGGGCATCGTCGTCGTTCACGGGCGGAATCGCCATCAGACCCTTGACCCGGATATGCTGTTGTGCAGCGGCGGTGTCCAGCAGCGGCCAGAGCAGCTCCGGCGCGGCACCCGTCTTGCTCTCTTCCCCGCCGATGTTCACTTCCAGCAGGATATCCTGCACGATACCGGCCTTGGCGGCTTCCTTCTCGATGGCAAGCAGCAGATGCTCACTGTCTACGCTTTGGATCAGGCTTGCCCGCCCCAGCACCTTTTTGATCTTATTGGTCTGCAAATGGCCGATAAAATGGCTGGGCTTACCGCAGTAAGCTCCGGCATCGTAGTTTGCGCACAGCTCCTGCACATGGTTTTCGCCAAACACATCAATGGGCAAAGCCGCACTGGCTGCAATGGTCTGTGCCGTGCGGGTCTTGCAGGCGGCGCACAGCTGCACCGCTGCCGGGTCGCGCCCGGCTTCCCGGGCGGCGGCTGCCATCTTTTCCCGGATCTCGGCCACGGCCTGCCGCATTTCTTCCAACGTTTTTTCTGCCATCTGGCTCAGTCCTCCTCGGTATAGCGGGCACGCTCGCCGCCGATCAGTTTCGGGCGGGTGTAGGCACACAGAATGTTTGCTTCGCCGATCTTATTAAGGCTCAGCCGCACCGGCACTGCCACCCGCTTCAGATGCATCCCGATCAGGGTGCCGCCGATATCCATGCCCGCGTTGGCGCGGATCTCCTCCACCGCCACCGGGTCTTTGAAGTTTTTCCAGCAGGTAGTGGCCCAGCTGCCGCCCGCATGGGGACGGGGCACGACGCACACTTCCTCCCAGCCGTATTTCTCTGCGGCTTCCCGCTCAAGGATAAGGGCGCGGTTCAGGTGCTCGCAGCACTGCGCTGCCAGCCAGATGCCTTTTTCCGCCAGCACCGGCGCAGCGCCCGCGTACAGCGCCCGGGCGGCTTCTATGCTGGAATCCTTGCCGATGTGACCGCCCACCATCTCACTGGAAGAGCAGCCCACCACGAGCACATCTCCCTTTTTCAGCTTTGCCGCAGCCACCAGCTCGGTCATAGCCTGCCGTGCCTCGGTCTCGATCTGTTTTGCAAATGCTTCGGTCATACAAAAAACACCTCACTTATCGGTTTGCAACCAGCAGGCTGTCTGCCCCTGCCGCACCGAAATATACTTTACTTTCCACCGGACACACCGCCGCACAGCTGTCCTGTACAAGGCCGGTAAAGGTCTGCTCCCAAGTCCCTGTGGCAAGGCTTACCGCCTCGGCGCAGGGGGCATCTGCGGTGCACCGGAACAGCCGCTCCTGCGTATTCTGCCCCGCCCGCAGGGCAATGCCCCGCAGCAGGATGCTGTCTGCGTTCTTTTCCAGCCAGCCGCTGCGCGCCCAGCGGTAGCTGATGTACAGCGTGCCGTCCGTGTCCGCGGCAAGCGCTCCGGGATAGCCCGGCAGACCGGCAAAGGCAGCGGTGCAGCCCCGTCCCCCGGCGGTCAGCTCCCGGGCAGCGGCGTCCACCGCCCAAATGCAGCGACTGCCAAGGTCGGAGACATACAGGGTGCTGCCGTCCGGGCTGAGCGCCAGACCGGCAGCACCTGCCACCCCGCCCAGCACCTTTTCCACCGTGCGGGCGGCGGGGTCGTACACATACACGCAGCCGGTAGCGGTGTGCGCCAGCAGCTCGGTGCGCAGGGTGCTTTCCAGCCCGTTCTCCGCGCCTGCCGCCGCTGCCACTGCAAAGTATACCTTGCCCGCCGGGCTTACCTCCACGGCAGATACCGCCCCCAGCGGCGCACCGTCCAGCTGGGTGACCACCTGTTCCACCGCTGCGCCCCAGCTGTCGTGCTTTGCGCGGCACAAGATACCTCCGGCGGTGGTCAGCTGGGTCAGCCACACATCTCCGGCGGCATCAAAGGCAAAGCCGGTCAGCTCGCCCTCCACGCTCAGGATGGCGGCAGAGTGCCCGCCATCGGTGCGCACAAGGTCGCTGGTGCGCTTTTTCAGGGCAGCACCGTTCCATGCGGCGGCATACAACAGACCGTCCTTGGCGCGGATGCAGTCCACGCCCTGATACTCCCCCAGCTCCAGCCGGGTCTTGCGGTCGGTGGAAACTGCCGTCTGCATCGCGCCCGTCTCCTGCCGGAGGTCGGGGGCTTTATAGGTTTGCGGCGGGGTGTCGATGGGACGGAAACCCAGCGCGTACACCAGCACCAGCAGAATGCCCACCCCGAACACGGTGCTGGCGGTGCGGAACCGCTTGAGCATGGCGTCCCGTTCTGCGGCCATCTGGGCGGCATACTCTGCCCGGCGGCGCGCCGCCATGGCGTTAGCGCGGTTGGCGCGGCGCATCCACCGGTCCACAAACAAGGCCACCCGCGGCCCTACCGTGAGGGACGCAATGGCCAGTATGAGCAAAAATTCGATCAGTCCGATTCGCATAAGCGCTTTTCCTTATCTCCGAAAAACCTGCGGACAGTACACTGTCCTTTATCGCTAAAGTATAGCATTCCTGCGCAAAAAGGGCAAGCGGGACAAAAAAGAACTGCCGCACAGCATCGTGCAGCAGTTCTTCTAAGAACAACGATTTCAAATGGCCTCCGCGTTGCTCTGGCCATGCGCAGCGGAATGATTTTTTTTAATTTGAGTGTTCATCGCGGCCTGCGGGCCGCGATGAACACATCTTTACGAGAGGGGATGCCTTATCTTGTCTCAATTGGCCGGGTGGTCTGCTCCCCGCTGCGGGTCACGAGGGAACCGGCGGGCACTTTGCCCCGGATAATACAGCCCGCGCCGATGACGCAGTTGTCCCCGATGTCCGTGCCCTTGAGCAGCACCACGTCCGAGGCGATCCAGCAGCTGCGCCCCACGGTGATGCAGCCCGCCGTGCATTCCCGGCTGACCCCTTCCTCCCGGCTGAAGCGGTGGTTGTTATCAAAGATCTTCACCCCGGGGCCGAAAAGGGTGTTTTCGCCGATGTCGATCTTTCCAAGGCAGCTGATGACCGCGCCGTCGTTGAAGTAGACCCCGCTGCCGATGTTCAGCTGGCTGGAATAGCCGGTGGTGATAAACACCCGCCCATCGCTCTCCACCCGGTCGCCCAGCGTCACCCGGGAGCCGCTGTTCAGCTGCAGCTTGAGCTCTTTGTCCAGCAGGATGCAGCGGCCAAATTGCAGCCCGCGGCAGCCGAACCATTTTTTCCATTGCAGGCGGCAGCGGTTATGCAGGCTGCGCCGTTTTTCCCGCAGCCAGCGGGGCGAACACTGCCGCAGCCACATACACCAGCGCCCGACTTTGGTGCACTTGAAGCGCTTGCGCCAGCGGTTTGCCTTGTCGCCGCTTTGCCAGCTGCCCTGATAGTAGTGGATGCCGAAGGTGCGCGGGGTCCGGTGCATCCGCTCGGTCACATAATCAAAGGGGGAAAAGCAGTCGGTGGGCAGCACCAGAAAGCCGTCCAGTTCCTGCTGCTCGTCTTTCTGCTGCAAACCGGCCTTGGTAAACAGCGGGGTATCCCGCTGGGTGCAGGTGCGCAGATCCGGCTCGCCGGTCTCCTGAATAAAAGCGGCATTGCGGTAGGCCGCCAGCATTTTGCCGATCATCTCGCAGCCCGGCTCTGCGCCCACGCCGGAGCCGGTATTCACCAGCAGCGTGCGGCCGTAGGGCGAGGGCGCACTGTGCTCCATGCTGATAAAGCCCTTGTGCTCCAGCAGTTCGTCCAGCGGGCGCACCAGTTCCACGTCCGTGTCCAGATAGATGCCGCCGTACTCGTACAGCACCGCCAGCCGCACATAGTCCGATACAAAGGCGTATTTCTTTGCCTCGTAGGCCTGCTGTGCATAGCGGTTTGTGCTGATATCAAAGTTCTGCTCGTTCCACGCCATGATCTTGTAATCCGGGCAGTATTTTTTCCAGCTTTCGATACATTTCCGGCTCTCCGGGTTGATGGGCCCGCCGCCGAACCAGCAGTAGTGGATGATCTTGGGGATGCTCATGCCTGTTTCTCCTGTTTTGTCGCAAGTGCTCTGCTCTCTACGACCTTATTTTACAAAAGGCCCTGTTTTCTTGTCAAGTTTCCCCGGCGCATTTTGCCGCGTATTCCCGCAAAAAGATTGCCGCCCCGCCGCCCGGTGTGGTATACTGGGTGCAGACGGTTTTGTTTTTCCAAACCATTCACTTAAAATTCACAGCTTTTTCCAATTCTTGCTTTAGAATAGAGTTGTATATTGAACTATGATAGGAGGAGTCCTGTTTTATGGCAAAGATCCTGATCGTTGATGATGAGCCCCGCATCCGGGAGCTGATCCACGAGCATCTGCAATATGCCGGTTACATCTGCGAGGAAGCCGGGGACGGCTCTGCGGCGCTGGCACAGCTGTCCGGCGGCGGGTTTGATCTGGTGATCTTAGACCTGATGATGCCCTTTATGGACGGCATGACCTGCCTGCGGGAGATGCGTGCCCGCCACATCAACACCCCGGTCATCATCCTGACCGCCCGGGGCGAGGAATACGACAAGCTTGCCGGGCTGGAAAGCGGCGCGGACGACTATGTGGTAAAGCCCTTCTCCCCCCGGGAGCTTGTGGCGCGGGTGCGCGCAGTGCTGAACCGCACCATGCCCCGCCCCACCGAGGCCGCCGACACCATGACCTTTGGCGAATTGACCATCGACACCGCCAGCCATACCGTGCGGGTGTCCGGCGAGGAAGTCGCCCTGACCCCCAAGGAGTTTGACCTGCTGGTATTTCTGGCCTCCAACAAGGGCATTGCCCTGAGCCGGGAAAAGATTTTGCAGAAGGTGTGGAACTACGACTACTTCGGCGAGGACCGCACCGTGGACACCCATGTGAAGATGCTGCGCGGCCATCTGGGCAAATGCCGCAGCTACATTGCTACGGTATGGGGCATCGGCTATAAGTTCGACCCCGATGCCGCCCGTTGACTGAAGGAGCGTGCGGAGCATGCGGCAAACCACCAAAGCACGGCATACCCTTGGCATCCGCGGGCAGCTGATGTGGTTTTTGTGCTTCATCTGCCTGTTTCTGCTGGGGTTGTTCTGGCTGCTGTCCACCCAGCTGCTGGAGCCTTTGTACACCAAACACATCGAGGCCCAGCTTACCAATCAGGCCGACAGCATCGTGGAGCGGCTGGACGATGCCATTGCCGAGGGCAAGGTGCTGTCCAGCTGGTCTTTTGGGCAGCTTGCGGTCAACAGTGATTTTTTTGATAAGCTCACGCTGGAACTGTACACCAAAGGTTCTTTGAACAGCTTCTGCGTGGATATCTCGGACACCACCCTGCACACCATTTATAAGATCGAGAACCAGTCCTTCTGCAACCTGCACGGCACCTATCTTTCAGACTCTGCCAACAACGATAAGATCATTGCCACTGCCCTTGCCATGCGCCGCAAGTGCCGCAGCGTGGGCAGCTTTGTGCAGACGCTCAACCCGCCCCGGCTCTCCGGCTCGGCGCAGCTATTGGTAGGGCGCATTACCGCCGACGGCAGCTATACCGTGCTGGTGACCACCAGCCTTGTGCACGTTACCGAGGCCGGCAAGGTGCTCAGCACCCTGCTGCCGCTGGCGGCGGCGCTGATCTTCGGCTTTGCCATGTCGGCGGCGTGGCTGTTCAGCGAGTGGTTCACAAAGCCGCTGCGCCAGCTTTCCAGCGCCGCACGGCAGATGGCGCTGGGCAATTACGCCGTGCAGGTGGACAACCGCCGCAACGACGAGCTGGGCGACCTTGCCCGGGACTTTAACCACATGGCCGAGGAGGTGCAGCACGCGGTGCAGATGCAGCGCGATCTGCTGGCCAACGTCTCCCACGACCTGCGCACCCCGCTGACCCTCATCAAGGGCTACGCCGAGACGGTGCGCGACCTGACCGGCGATGACAAGGCCCACCGCGACGAACAAATGAACATCATCGTGGACGAGACCGACCGCCTGACCGCGCTGGTCTCCAGCGTGATGGAGCTGAGCAAGGTGACCAGCGGCACCTATAAGTGCGAGCGGGTGCACTTTGACATGGGGCAGCTGTGCGACGAGGTGAGCGAGCGCTACGACGCCATCTGCGCCCAGAACGGCTGGCAGCTGCAGCTGGAACTGCCGGAGGAGGAGCTGCCGGTCTACGCCGACCCGGACATGATGCAGCGGGCGCTGCACAATTTGCTGGGCAACGCCATGCACCACATCGGCCAGGACGGCATTTTTATCCTGCGCGCCTTCCGCTGCTCTGAGGGCGTGCGGGTAGAGGTGGAGGATCACGGCCCGGGCATTGCCGCCGCCGACCTGCCCTATATCTTTGACCGGTACTACCGCTCCCGCTCGGACGCGGGCAAGCAGGGCACCGGTCTGGGGCTTTCCATCACCAAAGCCATCTTCCAGCAGCACAGCTTCCGCTTTGGCGTACAAAGCACCGTAGGCAAGGGCACCACCTTCTGGTTCGTCATGAGCGATTTGCCCTATGTGGACGACTTTGAGGGCAAGTGAACGCCCCCTGTGATACAGAAAAAGCACCGGCAGTTTTCCTGATTTTCCAATCGGGAAGCTGCCGGTGCTTTTATTATGTTCCGCTCTCTGCTGTATGGTAAATGCCAAAGGTGTTGTCCGGGGCGGGCATCTCCACCCGGGAGGCACGGTCGTTCACCGCCCACATCATCGCGCCCATGGCACCCAGCACCACCAGAATGATGAGCCATTTTACTGCATTGGGTAATTTTTTCATTCCGTTATCCTTTCTGTAGTCTCCATGCGGCACTTCTGCCGGGCAGTGCGCAGCAGCGCAGCGGCCTCGGCAGCCGAAAACGCCTGCACCCACCCGGGGCGCTCCCCTGCGCCTGCGCCGGTGCTGCCTGTCTCGGCAAAGCCGGCCAGCGCCGTGTCGGTGCGGTCGTTCCAGCCGGCAAAGCCCTCCGGCGCAATGTGCGCCCCAAGGCGGCAGTCCAGCACCGCCGTCTTGCCGGTAGGCCGCCACGGTCTGCCCAGATACACACTGCCCGCCGGGCAGTCCGAGACAAAATCGCAGTCCCAGAACACAAAGCCCAGCCCCTGTGCCGCACCGGAGGGTGCAGTGACCCAGCTGTGCGCAAGACCGTTATCCACCGTGCGCAGGGTGCAGTGCTCAAACAGGGCGTCTGCCCCGCCGAAGATAAAATCAATGTCCCCGGCGATCTCGCAGGCGTGGTAATACTGCGCGCTTGCCCGGCGGGGTGCCAGCCCGCGCGGGCCCAGAAAACCGTCCTTCTCCCGCTCTTTCTCCGGCAGAGGGGCGCAGAACAGGGTATCCTGATTGCCCAGCAGCCGCACGCGGTCAAACGCCGCCCGGGCGCTGTCCACATAGGCCGCGACCGCCTGCCCGGCCTTTGCGCCGGGGCCTGCGTCGTTCTCGATGGTCATATCCTCCACCCGCAGCTTTTCGCCGCTGAAAAAGGCGGTATAGCTGCGGAAGGTGTGGGTGGGACGCCCATCCGGGTGCGGCAGCTTGCCGCCGTCGTTCCATACCAGCCGGGTGGCATCCATGCCCGCGCCCGCAAGGGTGATATCCTTTTTCTCACAAACCAGCTTTTCCCGGTAAATGCCCGGCGCGATGCGGATGACCGCAGGGCAGTCGTAGGGCACCGCCAGCACCGCCTCGGAAATGGTGGTAAACTGTCCGCTGCCGTCAGGTGCAACGTTGATGGTAAGCATAAGCCGCCTCCTGCGCCCGGCACTGCCGGGCAAAAAAATATGCTTCCAGTATACCCCTCCTTCCTGAAAATTGCAACGGAAACTCTGCCGCCGTCACCCGCTCTTTTCCAGCCGGAGCACGGCGGCGGTGATATCATCCGGGCGGCCGGTCTTTTGTGCGCGGATGCGGGCAGTCTCCACCAGCGTTTCGGCCAGCTTTTCCGGCGCGTCTCCTGCCGCCGCCGAAAGCTCCACCTGCTTTGCCACCCAGCCCGCGCCGTCCACCAGCAAGCCGTCCGATACCAGCACCGCGTAGTCCCCGGCGGTCAGGTGCACCACCCGGCTCTGCCCGTTCACCCCGCCCAGCACCCCCATGGGCAGGGTAGCTTCGCCCACGGCCCGCACCCGCCCGCCGTGCACCAGAAACCCCGGAGCAGCCCCGGCCTTGAACAGCCGCGCCGTGCCGGTGTATAAGTCCACGCTGATGAGGTCCAGCGTTGCGCCGCTCTCGTCCTCGCTTTTCAGCGCCAGCGCCACGTTCACCAGCCGCGCCGCCAGCTCGGCGGTAAAGCCCGCCTTGAGCAGCCGGGCGGTCAGCTCTGCCGCCAGATTGCCGTCCACCGCCGCCGGACGGCCGGTGCCCATGCCGTCGCACAGGATCATCTGGGCCGCTGTCGGGCTGCAGAACTGCTGCACCGCGTCGCCGGACACCTCCCCCTGCGCCGCCGCGCCCGCCATGCCGAACACCGCCCGCAGCACCGGTCTTTCACTGAACAACAGGGTCGTCATGCCCTTGCAGGACAGCACCTGCGGCGTTTCCAACGTGCGGCGGCAGATGCGCCCCACCTCGCGGGCCAGCGCCGCCAGCTCCTGCGGGCCGAACCGGGTGCGCGGCAGGGTGACCGCCGCATGGGTGCGGCCCAGGTCATCCAGCGTGACCGCGCATTCCAGCGGCGGGCTGCCCAGAGAGGTGAAAAACGCCGCCACCCGGTCGGAGCGGTAGGGCTCCGGCTCACCCGGACGGCCCAGCTGCTCCCCCAGCACGGCCAGCGCCTCGGCCACGGCACTGTACTGCTCGGTGAACACGGTGCGCATGGCCTCGGCGTGGAGACGGCTCTCCTTGCGGCTGCGGTAGAGCGCAAAGGAGCGGGCTGCCGCCGCGCACAGCGCCGCCGGGTGGATGCACCGGGACAATTGCCCGGGCAATTGCGCCGGTTCCAGCCTGCCGTTTTCTTCCAGCAGCGGGCGCAGGGCCTCCATGCCCTCCAGCGTGGCCGCATACTCCTGCTTCCAGCACTGTTCTCGCCGCCCGCAGTTGAAGCACAGGCTGTCGTGGGTGTTGTCAATGACCCAGCGGTAGCTCTCGCACCGGTGCGGCAGGGCATTGTACACGTCGTTCACCGTCTCGGCCAGCGACGAAAGGCTCTGGGCCACGGCTTCCAACCGGGTGGCCGCCGCCGGGTAGCGGGCGCGCTCCACCGGCTGGGAACGGTCGGCCGGTGCGGCCACAGGAGCCAGCCAGCTTTTGGGCAGAGCCAGCACGCACAGGATGCCCGCCCCTGCGCTGAACAGCACTGCAAAGGCCTGCCCGGGCGGCTGGACGCAGAGCAGCCCCGTCACGCAGCCGCCCGCATAGGCGGCAGCCGCTTCCACCCGGCGGCCCGGGGCCAGAATGCAGGCGGCACTCGCCCCGCAGGCAAGCCCGGCGGCCGCGCAGGCAAGGGCCGGGTCCGCGGCGCAGAGGGCCGCGCCCAGCATCCCGCTGCAGGCCAGTGCCGCCCCCGGCTGTCCCCGGCTGCACAGCACCAGCTCCACCGCCGCGCACACCGCCACCCCGGGGAAGAACCGTTCCAGCGGCAGGTTTCCCAGCGCAGCCGCCACGGCGGCCCCGGTGAGCAGGGTGCCAAAGCCTGGTTTTTCGGGCGGGAAACGCCGCAGCGCCAGCCCCAGCAGCCATGCCAGCAGGGCGTCCGCCGTGCAGAACAGCGCCAGTTCTGCCCCGCCGCCGGTGCTGCCCAGCGCAAAGCACAGGCCCATGGCGGCCAACGTACCGCAGCCCGCCAGCACAGCGGGCAGGAATCTGCCCGGCCAGACCCACCGCACAGCCACCGCAGCCCCCAGCGCGCACAACAAACAGACGCTGCGCAGCGACAGCGCCCCGAAGCCATGCAGCAGCACCCCCAGCGCGGCCCCCGCCGCACAGGGAGCAAAGCAGTCCTCCGCAAGGCCCAGCACAAGGCCCAGCCCAAAGGGCATCAGCGCTCCGTACAGCACCGCCCAGCCCCCAGCAAACCCCAGGGCCACCGCTCCCAGCCGACGCACCGCCGGGCGCAATACTGCCCGCGCTTCCAGCGCCGGAGCCCCGCTGCGCCGGGCTTTTACCGTCAAAACACTCGTCCGCTCTGTCATCCAGAATTCCCCGCTTTCCGGCGGGGCGTTTTGTTTCTGTTCCCCGCACTGTGTGCATATACTGTAGCGCGGAGCGGCGGCAGTTTTTGCCGCAGGGCGCAGAACCGCCCCAAACCGGCCCAAAGACGCAAAAAAGCCCTGCAGCGTGCAAAAACGCTGCAGGGCTTTGTGTTTTTATGGAAAAGATCAGCCGTTCAGCTTCTCAATGGCCGCTTTGACGCGCTCCACGGTCTTTTCGCGGCCCATCATGCAGGCAAGGTCGGTGCCGCCGCCGGGGGT
>OLBG01000219.1_pt1 | contig 11083 bp, 8 predicted proteins | sample 1607361 | NCBI WGS metagenome assembly OLBG01 (sample SAMN02674597, study PRJEB24791) | human gut metagenome, SKBSTL013 | isolation source: stool | host: Homo sapiens | place: USA | reverse complement strand
TCAGACGTGTGCTCTTCCGATCTCCGTGGTATCTTATGCATCAAAAAGCCTCGCAGAGTTTGCCGCCCGCAGGCGGTAAATGAAATGCAATCATTTTCGGCCGGGGCGTGTACCTGGCCGAAAATACTTCTCGGTCTGCAAGTGTGGAATTGGTTCGCCCATGGCGGACCAATTATGCGCGCAGCAGACTGCGGGCCTTTTGTCCAAAAAGGGCAAGGCCCTTTTTGGACAGTTTTATGCATCAAAAGAACGTTGTTCTTTTGATGCAGGAAGCATCTCCCCGAACAGGGCCCAGGTGTTGCTGTCGGTGATCTTCACGTCCCGGTACTGGCCCAGGGCGGACTTGTCCCCCACCAGGTGCACCAGCCGTCCCCCCGCCGTCCGGGCGGACAGGGGCCACCGGGTGTCGTCGGTTTCGCCGTCCACCAGCACCCGCAGGGTCCGGCCCACATACCCGGCGTGGAGCCGGGCAGAAATCTCGTTCTGGGTGCTGCACAGGGTGTCGAACCACTTCTGCTTCTCCGCCCGGGGCACCGGATCGTCCATTTTGGCCGCCGGCGTACCGGGCCGGGGGGAGAAGATGAAGGTGAACAGGGCGTCGAATTCCACCTGCCGCACCAGGTCCACCGTCTCCATGGCCTCGGCCTCCGTCTCGCCGGGGAAGCCGATGATCACGTCCGACGTCAGCACCAGGTCCGGCATGACCTTCCGGGCATAGCCGATCAGGTCCAGGTATTTCGCCCGGTCATAGGGGCGGTTCATGGCCCGCAGCACCCGGTCGCTGCCGGACTGCACCGGCAGGTGCAGCTGGTGGGCCACGTGGCGGCTCTGGGCCATGGTGTCAAACAGCTTATAGCTGGCATCCTTGGGCTGGGACGACATAAAGCGGATCAGGTAGTCGCCGTCGATCTTGTCCAGCTCCCGCAGAAGGTCCGCAAAGTCCCAGGGCTCCGGCAGGTCCTTTCCGTAGGAGTTCACGTTCTGGCCCAGCAGGGTGATCTCCTTGAAGCCCTCCGCCGCCAGCTGGCGGACCTCCTCCACGATCTTCTCCGGGGCGCGGCTGCGCTCCCGGCCCCGGACATAGGGGACGATGCAGTAGGAGCAGAAGTTGTTGCACCCATACATGATGGACACCCACGCCCGGACCCGGCCCTCCCGGACCACGGGCATCCCCTCGGCAATGGAGCCGTGCTCGTTCTCCACGGAGAACACCCGGCCCCGGCGGGTATACACCTGATACAGAAGTTCCGGGAACTTCCACAGGGCCTGGGGCCCGAACACCAGGTCCACATGGCGATAGCTGGTCCGGACCTTCTCCGCCACCTCCGGCCGCTGGGCCATGCAGCCGCACAGGCAGATGATCTGCTCCGGGTTCTGCTTCTTGGTGTGGGTCAGGGCGCCCAGGGTGCCGTATACCCGCTTTTCCGCATGGTCCCGGATGGCGCAGGTGTTCATCACCACAATGTCCGCCCGGGCGGCATCGTCGGTGAACTCGCACCCCATGTCCCGCAGCATCCCCAGGATATGCTGGCTGTCGGCCACGTTCTGCTGGCACCCGAAGGTGTCCACCAGAGCCAGAGGCGTCCGGCCCCGGGCCTGGTGCATGGCGTGGATTTTTTCGGTAAATTCCCGCTGGCGGGCCATCTGCCCGTCGTCGAGAAGCACTTGCTTTCTGTCCAATGGAAACCTCCCAGCCGCCCCGTGTCGTGAAAAAGGCGGCACTTCCCTAATTTAATAATTTATCATACCACATTTTCCGGCCTGATACAAGAAAGCCCGCCGGGAAAAATGGCGAAAAATTTGTGTCCCGGGCGCTTTATCTTGTCCATGGAATATGGTATACTGGATAAAATATCGAAAAAACGAGGACATCGCACCATGAGAGACAACGAAACCAGATGGCCCGCCCCCCAGGCGGAGGCCGACGGCCTCATCGAGGGCCGCAACGCTGTGATCGAGGCCCTGCGGGCCGGAACGGCCATTGACAAGATCTATCTGGCCAAGGGCGAGACGGACAAGACCCTGAGCCATATCGCCTCCCGGGCCCGGGAGGCCGGTGTGGTGGTGGTGGAGGCGGACCGGCGGAAGCTGGACGCCATGAGCCGCACCCACTCCCACCAGGGGGTCATCGCCCTGGCCGCCGTCCGGGAATACGTCAGCGTCCAGAGCATCCTGGATGCCGCCGCCGCCAAGGGGGAGCCGCCTCTGCTGGTGGTGTGCGACGAGATATCCGACCCCCACAACCTGGGGGCCATCCTCCGCACCGCCGAGTGCGCCGGGGCCCACGGGCTCATCATCCCCAAGCGCCGCTCCGCCGGGCTCACCGCCATCGTGGGGAAAACCTCCGCCGGGGCTGTCAGCTATCTGCCGGTGGCCCGGGTGGCCAACCTGACCTCCGTCCTGAAGGACCTGAAAAAACAGGGGGTCTGGATCTTCGGCACCGCCGCCGGAGCCTCCACCAACCTGTACAGCGCCGATCTCAAGGGCCCGGCGGCCATTGTCATCGGCTCCGAGGGAGATGGCATGAGCCGCCTGGTGGCGGAAAACTGCGATTTCCTGGTCAGCATCCCCATGAAGGGGCATATTTCCTCCCTGAACGCGTCGGCGGCCGCCGCCATCCTGCTGTATGAGGCCGTGCGCCAGCGCCGGGGATAACAACGAGGGATCACCATGCGTAACGAAGACATGCGGCCCACGCCGCCGGAGATGGACTTCACCATAGACGACATTCTGGACGAATTCGGCTCGGGTGGGTCCCGAAGGGAGCCGGAGCCGGCCCCCGAACCGGAGCCCATCCCCGAACCCGAACCGGTCTCCGAACCGGAGCCTGAGCCGGAGCCGGCCCCCGAACCGGAACAAGAGCCGGAACAAGAACCACAACCAGAACCCGAACCGGAACCGGAGCCTGTTCCGGAGCCGGAGTATCGTCCGGACGACGAACCGCCCCGGGAGACCCCCCTGGACCGGCTGCGCCGCCGCTTCCGGCAGCGGCAGGAGGACCCGGACGAGCCCCGGGCCGTTCCGGAGGAGGACGACGAGGACGGCGTCCTGCCGGAGCGGGTGCCTTTGAGGGAGCGCCTGTCCGCCGCCGCCCAGTGGGTCCGGGACCGCATCCCCGCCCGGGACCTGGAAAACCCGGACGACGCCCCGGAGGAGCCGCCGGAGCCGGAGCCCACCATGGACGACGCCGCCCGGGAGCAGAAGTGGCAGTGCGCCCGGCTGCACCGGCAGCGTCTGCTGCTGACGGCGCCCACCCTGCTGGCCATAGCCGTGGCCGTCATCGACGGGCTGGATCTGCTGTCCCAGGGGTGGTATGACCACGTCTGGCTGCGCTGCGGCATACCGGCGGGGCTGCTGGCCCTGTGCCTGCTGCTGAGCACCCGGCTGTGGCACGAGGCAGGGGAGAGCCTGGGCCATGGGCGCGTCACCGCCCCGGCGGCGGCTCTGGTGTGCGGCCTGGCAGCCCTGGCGGACAGCGCCCAGTGCCTGTTTCTGGGGCAATGCCCGAACCTGCCCTTTGCCGCCCCGGCGGCGGCGTTGCTGTATCTGTGCGCCTGCGGCCAATATCGCGCCGCCCGGGCCCGGTATGACAGCTTCCGCCTGGCTCAGCTGGGTGGCACGCCGCCGTATGTGGCCTCCGTCACCGCCGCCGGAGCCTGCAAGCAGCAGGGGCGGCTGGAGGGCTTTTACCGCATGTGGCAGTCCCCGGACCCCGCCGCCCGGTGGCAGCCCATTCTGACGCCGCTGTACCTGGCCCTGGCCACGGTGCTGGCCCTGGTGGCAGCCCTCAGCGGGCACCAGATGAACCGCTTCCTCTGGCTGTGGTCGGCGCTGCTGTCGGCCACGGTACCCCTGTCCCTGCCCCTGTCCGGGACGCTGCCCCTGTCCCTGCTGTGCCGCCGCCTGCACAAAAGCGGCTGCGCCGTGGCGGGCTGGAGGGGGGCCCGGGCCATTACCGCCGCCCGCCGGGTGGTGGTCACGGACGAGGACCTGTTCCCGGCCGGGGTCCTGTCCCTGCGCGGCAAGGAGAAGAACGAGCCCTCCGCCGCCCTGGGTACGGTGGAGCTTAACGGCCTGAAGGTATACGATCAGGAGATCGGCGAGGCCCTGGCCTATGCCGAGGCCCTGTGCCGGGCCGCCGGAAGCCAGCTGACGCCCCTGCTGCTGCAGCTGATGGACGGCCAGGTCAGCTTCCGCTACGACGCCCACGACCTGCACTATTACGAGGATGGCGGCATCGACTGCACCGTCCGGGGGGCCACGGTGGCCATGGGCAGCGCCTATTTCATGAAAAAGCGCCGCATCGCCCTGCCCCGGGACCTGAAAATGGAAACCGGTGTTTTCATGACGGTGGACGGCCGCCTGGCGGCCATCTTCGCGGTGAAGTACCTGCCCTCCCGGAACGTGGAGTGGGCCCTGCGGGCCCTGCGCCGGAACCGGATGACCCCGGTGCTGGCCACCCGGGGCGTCAACATCACCCCCAATCTGCTGAAGCGGAAATTCCGCCTGAACGCCCGGCCCATTTACCCGGGGGTGGCCACCCGGCTGGCCCTGGCGGACCTGACCGCCCAGCCCGGGGAGTCCCCCAACGCCCTGATCTATCGGGACGGCCTGCTGCCTATGGCGGAAACCGTCATCGGCAGCCAGCGGATGTGTCAGGCGGTGCGCTGGTCCACCGTCCTCAGCTGGATCGGCGGCCTGTGCGGCCTGGTGCTGTCGTACTATCTGACCACCGCCGGCGATTTCGCCGCCCTGTCGCCGCTGTACATGCTGGCCTTCCTGGTTCTGCTGCTGCTCCCCACCCTGCTGCTGTCGGGGCTGGTGAAGTATTACTAATACTTGTCCAAAATGCGCGAAACCTGCGGGCGGCAAACTCTGCGAGACCTTTTTAATAAGCAAAAAACTTCCCCTGCCTATGGCAGGGGAAGTTTTTGCGTTGTCTGGCAGGGGACCGGATCCCCTTGCTTTTGCGGGGTTACTGGAGCAGCAGCAGGCTGAACACCAGGGTGAACAGTGCCACCGTTTCGATAATACCGATGACAATGAAGTAGTTTGCCGTGCCCTTTCCGGTTTCGCCCAGAGCGTCGGCGGAGGCGGCGGCAACCTTGCCCTGGAAGAAGGCAGACAGGCCGATGGCCAGGCCCGCGAAAATGCCGGTGAACATGGCCAGAGCCGCGTCACAGCCGCCCTCCACGGCGCTGCGGATGAAGTTCATCAGCAGGAAGCCATAGATGGTCTGGGTCAGAGGTGCGCCGGAGAAGGCCACCATGATGAAGGGAGCGGGCTTGCCGTTGGCGTAGCACTTTTTCCACGCGCCCACGGAGGCCTGAGCGGCAAAACCGGAACCAAACGCAGAGCCCATGGCGGACAGGCCCAGAGCGCACGCCATACCAATAAATTCGATATTCATAGTTGATCTCCTATCCGTTTATTTTTTGATTTTATCGTGCTTTTTAAAGGGATCGTAAGCAATACCGGCCCACTCCATACCCAGCTGACCGGAAAACTCCAGCAGGTTCAGGCGGACGCCGTGGACCACCACAGACAGCAGGCCCATGACGATGTTCAGCCCGTGACCGATCAGCAGGATCAGGATGGCGGCGATGACCAAGGGGCCCTTGAAGCCCAGGGCCATGTTGTTGAAGCTCTGAGCGATGGCCAGAGACGCCATGCCCACGGCAAACAGGCGGATGTAGCTCATGATGTTGCCGAAGGCGCTGATGGTGTTCAGGAACACCGTGAACGCGTCGCCCAGGCCCGCCTTCAGGCCCTGGCCGAAGCTCTTGTCCGGGGACATACCGCCGAACAGCACCACCAGCAGGAAGCCCGCGATGACCACGCAGGCCACAGGCATCAGATTCACCTGCTGGCCGATGACCAGGTACAGCACCACGAAATACAGCGCGTCGATGGCGGCCAGCCAGCCCAGGTCCGCCAGCCAGCTCAGGTCCTTCTCCCGGAGCTTGCGGCGGATGTTCATGACGCAGGCCAGCGACAGCTGCACCGTGCCCAGGATGAAGCAGAACTTCATGATGGTGTTCTGCTGGGTGGTGGATTCCACACCGAAGTGGGCGGGATAGTTGGCGAAGGTGGGGATCACCAGGCTCCGGAGCAAGGGCACGTCCATGGCCTGCTCCAGGCCGAACCAGGTGCCTGTCAGCGCGCCCCACACAATGGTGGCAATGGACAGCAGCCACAGCAGCTGCACCGCGGTGGACGCCTTCTTGCTTTTCAGGGTCATGACCAGCGCCGCCAGCAGGAACAGGCAGCCGTATCCGGCGTCGCCGATGATCATGGCAAAGAACAGGGTGAAGAAGCCCAGAAACCAGAAGGAAATGTCATACTCCCGGTAGCCGGGAACCACGCCCAGAATGTCGAACACCGGGATCATCAGCCGGGTGACCTTGTTGTACTTGACCTTGGTGGGGACCTTGTCGTCATCGGCGGCGGGGTCCTCCATAGCCCAGGCCCAGTGGGCCTGGGCGGCGGCCTTCTTGAAGCCCTCCGCCTCCGCCTCCGGGATATAGCCGGTGAGCCACACCAGGCCATCCTGGCTCTGGGACGTGTTGCTGACGGAGGAGTACTCGGCGGCGTTCTGGGTCTTGAGCATCTGGTCGTGGATGCTGGGCAGGTGCTTGGCGGCCTCGGTCAGGAAGGCCTGGCAGCTGCGAAGCCCCTGGTCGCAGTCGTCCCGCTCACGCCGCAGCTGACCCGCACCCTTATCGGGGATGGGGAACTCGGTGACGGGGTAGGTCCCCGGCAGGGGACCGATGGAGGCCAGGGTGGGCATCTTTCCCACCGGGGCCAACCGGATCACACGCACGTCCGGGTCCGCCGCAAGGGCGGCCATGGTCTTTTTATCCGTCCGGTAGACGTGGATGTCGAAGCCTTGGTCCTTCAGCTCCCGCAGCTCCTCCGGGGAGAAGTCGCCCCACTCGGCCAGCTTCTCCGCCGCCGCACCGGCGGCGGTTTTCTTCTCCTGCAGGGTCTTGCGGCGCTCCAGGCAGTCGGCCAGCTCCTTATAAAAAGGCTCAAAGTCCTTGTCGGACATGGGCGCGGTCTCCCGGCCCGGGCCGACGTACTCCTGCAGGGCCATGTCCATCCGGGACAGCTGCGCAAAGCGCTCCAGATGCCGCTGGTCGGCGCTGGCCTTTTCGGCGAAGTGGACGATGCCCAGGGTCCGCAGCCGGTCCAGCAGGGCGGTTTTTTCCGATGCGGCCGCCACAATGTGGACGACCTTCATTTTTTCGATCATCCGCTCACCTCCTGCAGCTTCTTCTTGGCGATCTTGCCCCGCACCACGGCGGAGGTCTGCTGGTCGCCCAGGTAGATGCCGATGACCCGGATGTTCTCCTTGGCCTCGGGGATCTTGACCTTTTCAAACAGGTTCACCCGCTGGGCCGTGGAGCGCAGCTCCTGCTCCAGAAGCTCCACCTGGCGGCGGAGGGTCTTTTCCAGAGCGTCCAGCCGGGCGATCTCCCGCAGGCGCACGGCGGCGGTGTCCACCCACAGGGGATAGTCCGCCACGTCGTATTGGATCTCCTCAAAGCTCAGCTCCTGGAACACCGGAACGGTGACACCGGCGATGTTCTCCTCGCCGCACACCACATGGTGGGGGCGGATCAGGGTCTCCAGGCGCTTGTCCGCCGGGAAGCTGTCGTTTTCCGCGAAAACGGCCACCCAGTCGTCCAGTCCCGCCACGGCGGCCCGGCGCTGCTGCTCCACCTGCTCCAGCTGGGCCGTTACCTGCATCACCACGGATTGCAGCTGCTGCTTTTTCAGCTGGAGGGTGGGCAGATACCGCTGGAACTGCTTCAGGCGGTCCTTCTGCACCTTCAATTCATTTTTGGTAAGTTTGACAGCCATAGGCGCACCCTCATTCCACGGCGGACCGCTTGGGCCATCTCTCCTGGATGAGGCTCGTTTTCAGGCCGGTTTCATTGGGCTCGAAGCACTCGGCCAGGATCTCCCAGCCCAGGTCCAGCGCCTCCTCCAGCGGGATATTCACGCTCAGGTCCATCAGCTTCGTTTCAAACAGGTGGCCGTATTTCAGCAGCTTTTCGTCCCACTCGGACATCATGAAGCCCATGGACTTTTTTTCCAGGCTCTCCTTATAGGCGCTGTACAGCCGGATCATGCCGTCCATCAGGGCCCGGTGGTCGCTTCTGGTCTTGTCGTTGACATTCTGCTTCAGACGGGACAGGGAGCCGAAGGGCTCGATGTGACCGTTTTTCAGGTAATACTGGCCCTCGGTGATATAGCCGGTGTTGTCGGGCACCGGATGGGTCACGTCGTCGCCGGGCATGGTGGTGACGCCCAGAATGGTGATGGAGCCCGCGCCCTCGAAGTCCACAGCCTTTTCATAGCGGGCGGCCAGGCAGCTGTACAGATCGCCCGGATAGCCCCGGTTGGAGGGCACCTGTTCCATAGTGATGGCCATTTCCTTCTGCGCGTCGGCGTAGTTGGTCATATCCGTCAGCAGCACCAGCACCCGCTTGCCGGCCAGGGCGAACTGCTCCGCCACGGCCAGGGCCATATCCGGCACCAGGGTGCATTCCACGGTGGGGTCGGAGGCGGTGTGGATGAACATCACCGTGCGGCCCATGGCGCCGCTCTTTTCCAGGGTGTCCCGGAAGTACAGATAGTCGTCGTACTTCAGGCCCATGCCGCCCAGGACGATGATGTCCACCTGGGCCTGCATGGCGATGCGGGAGAGCAGCTGGTTATACGGCTCGCCGGACACGGAGAAGATGGGCAGCTTCTGGCTTTCCACCAGGGTGTTGAACACGTCGATCATGGGGATACCGGTGCGGATCAGCTTGTTGGGCACGATACGCCGGGACGGGTTCACGGAGGGGCCGCCGATGGGGATCATGTTCTCCGTCAGGGCGGGGCCGTTGTCCCGGGGGACACCGGCGCCGTCGAAGATGCGGCCCAGCAGGTGGTCGGAGAAGGACACCATCATGGGGCGGCCCAGGAACCGGACCGGGTCCGTGGTGCTGACGCCCTGGGTGCCGCTGAACACCTGAAGCGTTACCAGGTCCTTGTCCAGCTTGATGACGTTGGCATAGCTGTCGCCCACCAGGGCCAGGTCGCCGTTGCGGACGCCGGAGGCCCGGACCGTGACCACGTTACCCACGATGGACTCAATTTTCGTGTAAACTTTCTGCATATTGACTCCCCTCTCAACCCGCTGCCTTGCTCAGGTAAAAGTCCTTGAGCCGCTTTTCCTGGGCCTCAAATTCCGGGGTGCGGAACACGGTGTTGTGCCAGTCCAGGAACTCCTGCCGGACCTGGTTGAAGAAGGCGCGGATCTCTTTTTTGTCGCTGAGTGCGAAATCCCGGGTCAGCACGTCATACAGCACGTTGAACTCGTGGATCTGACGGTCGGGATCGCAGGCCGCGTCGATGGGATCGAAGGAGTTCTGCTGCAGATACACCGCGTCCAGCAGCTCGCCCTTCTGATAGACGATATAGTCCTCGGCGGAGGTACCCTCCTCGCCGATGACCTTCATCATCTGGTTGATCTCGTTGCTGCGCTTGAGGATGCTGCGGGCCTGCTCCACCCGGTCCATATCCACCACGCCCCGGTACTTGGACCAGGAGTCGATGGGGTGGATGGCGGGGTATTTGCGGGCGTCGGACCGCTCGCGGGACAGACCGTGGAACGCGCCCACCACCTTCAGGGTGGCCTGGGTCACGGGCTCCTCGAAGTTGCCGCCGGCGGGGGACACGGTGCCGCCGATGGTGACGGAGGCGATCTTGCTGTTCTTCAGCCGGACCTTACCGGCCCGCTCATAGAAGGAGGCAATGACGGACTCCAGATAGGCGGGGAAGGCCTCCTCGCCGGGGATCTCCTCCAGACGGCCGCTCATCTCACGCATGGCCTGGGCCCAGCGGCTGGTGGAATCCGCCAGCAGCAGCACGTCCAGACCCATCTGGCGGTAATACTCCGCCATGGTGACGGCGGTGTACACCGACGCCTCACGGGCAGCCACGGGCATGGAGGAGGTGTTGCAGATGATGATGGTGCGCTCCATCAGGGAGCGTCCGGTGCGGGGGTCCACCAGCTCGGGGAACTCCTTCAGCACCTCCACCACCTCGCCGGCCCGCTCGCCGCAGGCGGCCACGATGACGATGTCCACATCGGCGTTCTTGGCCTCCATGTGCTGAAGCACCGTCTTGCCGGCGCCGAAGGGGCCGGGCACGCAGAAGGTGCCGCCCTTGGCCACCGGCAGGAACGTGTCGATGGAGCGGAGCTTGGTCACCAGGGTCTCATCCGGGCGCAGACGCTCCTCATAGCAGCGGATAGGCTGCTTCACGGGCCAGGAGAACACCATGGTCAGCTCCTTCTCCTCGCCGTTGTCGTTTTCCAGCACCGCCACGGTGTCCCGGACGTTGTACACGCCCTTTTCCCGGACGGATTTCACCCGCCACCCTTCGTCCTTCAGGCCGAAGGGTACCATGATCAGGTGGGTAAACAGCCCCTCGGGCACACTGCCCACGGCGTCGCCTGCGGTGACGTGGTCACCGGGCTTCACCAGGGGGGTAAACTCCCAGTCCTTGTTGGGGATGGGATCCAGATACACGCCCCGCTGCAGGAAGAAGCCGCACTGCTGCGCCAGCTCCGGCAGGGGATTCTGCAGGCCGTCGAACACCTGGGTCAGCAGGCCCGGGCCCAGCTCCACGCTCATCAGCTCGCCGGAGAGCTCCACCTTGTCGCCCACCTGGATGCCGTTGGTCATTTCATAGATCTGCATACTGGCCGTGTCGCCGTTGACGCGGATGACCTCGCCCTTGAGCCGGTCATCGCCCACCAGGACATAGCCCACTTCATTCTTTCGGACGGAGCCGGAAAAGGTGGCTGCCACCAGATTCCCGTTCACTCCGGTCACATATCCTGTCACTTTGTCCATTTTGATTCTCCTGTTTCGTTATAGGCTGGAAACCTGCTGGCGGATGTTCTGCATCAGGCCGTCGAAGGCCCGCTTGCCGGACTCATACCGGAAGGTCCGCTGCCGCTCCAGCAGCTGCAGCTTCATGGCGTAGCCGTACAGGGCGTGGGCATCGAAGTTGTGCAGGC
>OLBG01000209.1_pt1 | contig 11231 bp, 14 predicted proteins | sample 1607361 | NCBI WGS metagenome assembly OLBG01 (sample SAMN02674597, study PRJEB24791) | human gut metagenome, SKBSTL013 | isolation source: stool | host: Homo sapiens | place: USA | reverse complement strand
TTAAGTGTTTTTCTTTATACTGGACGTCATAAACCGGGATAGATGAGCCGCATCTCATATCCAGCCGTCCTCCGTTCCGCACTTGACAGAACGGAGGAGATGTAGTACACTTGGTGTATCAATTATCTTAATACACTTGACGCTGTACGCACAGAGAAAGGAAAGCGCCTATGGAAACGTTAAAAACCATCAATTTTGTCATAGCGGTTATTTTCTTCGTCTGCTATACCTATCAGTTCCTGTATATCCCGGTGCCCTGGCTGCGGAAGGCCCGGCCCCACGGCCCGGCCAAGGACAACCGGTACGCCGTTCTGATCTGTGCCCGGAACGAGCAGCGGGTCATCGGCGACCTGATCGCCAGCCTTCGGGGGCAGACGTATTCGCAGAGCCTGCTGTCCATTTTCGTCCTGGCGGACAACTGCACCGACGACACGGCCATGGTGGCCCGGGTGGCCGGGGCCAACGTGTATGAGCGGTTCAACCAGGTGCAGGTGGGCAAGGGCTACGCCCTGCAGGAGCTGCTGGAGCACCTGGAGCAGGACTATCCCCAAGGATTTGACGGATACTTCGTGTTTGACGCGGACAATATTTTGGCTCCCAACTATGTGGAGGCCATGAACCGGACGTTTTCCGACGGCCATGACATCGTCACCAGCTTCCGCAACAGCAAGAACTACGGCGACAACTGGATCAGCGCCGGTTATGCCCTGTGGTTCCTGCGGGAGAGCCGGTATCTCAACCACGCCCGGTTCCTGCTGGGCACCAGCTGCGCCGTGTCCGGCACCGGCTTCCTGTTCAGCCGCCGGGTGCTGGAGGAGACGGGCCCCTGGCCCTTCCACCTGCTGACGGAGGATATCCAGTTCTCCGTGGACCAGGTGACCCGGGGCCGGAAGATCGCCTTCTGCCCCGAGGCGGTGCTGTATGACGAGCAGCCCACCACCTTCCGCCAGTCCTGGAACCAGCGGCTGCGGTGGTCCAAGGGGTATTTGCAGGTATTCCGGGGCTACGGCGCCAAGCTGCTGCGGGGCGCGGCCGGGGGGAGCTTCTCCTGCTACGACATGGCGGCGGCCATTATGCCGGCCTTCGTCCTGTCGGCCACGGCCATCGTCTGCAACGTGACGGCGGCCATTCTGGGGGCCGTCCACGGGGAGGACCTGACCATCGCCCTGTGGTCCGTGGGGCAGATGCTGCTGAATATGTATCTGACCCTGTTTGTGCTGGGGGCCATCACCACCGTTACCGAGTGGAAGCGCATCCATACCAAGGCGGTGAAGAAGGCCCTGTACGCCTTCACCTTCCCGCTGTTTATGTTTACTTATATTCCCATCTCCTTTGCGGCGCTGTTCAGCAAGGGGGAGTGGAAGCCCATCGAGCACCGGGTCAGCGCCGCGTCCCTGCGGGGCCGGGGCCGGGAGGAGCTGCTGCCCTTCTGACCGGCAGTCTGCCGCCGGTGCAATCCGAGAAATGAGAGGCGATCACCATGTACACCATCCTGGTCTGCGACGATGAAAAGGACATCGTGTCGGCCCTGAACATCTATCTGTCCGCCGAGGGCTACCGGGTGCTGACGGCCTACGACGGCTATCAGGCCCTGCGGCTGCTGGACCGGGAGGAGGTGCACCTGATCCTGCTGGACGTGATGATGCCGGGGATGGACGGCATCACCGCCATGACCCGCCTGCGGCAGAGCCACAACCTGCCGGTGATCCTGCTGACGGCCAAGTCCGAGGATACGGACAAGGTGCTGGGACTGAACATGGGGGCCGACGACTATGTGACCAAGCCCTTCAACCCCGTGGAGCTGCTGGCCCGGGTCCGGTCCCAGCTGCGGCGGTATATGACCCTGGGCGGCGGCCACACGGCCCCCTCCGCCGTGACCATCGGCGGGGTCAGCCTGGACGACAACGCCAAAACCGTCACCGTGGACGGGGACACCGTGAACCTGACGCCTCTGGAATACGACATTCTGCGGCTTCTGATGCAGCATCCGGGAAAGGTGTTCTCGCCCCACGAGATCTATCGCCGGGTGTGGCACGAGGACCCGGCGGCGGACAATCCCGTGGCCGTCCATGTGCGGCACATCCGGGAGAAGATCGAGATTAACCCCGCCGAGCCCCGGTATCTGAAGGTGGTCTGGGGAAAGGGGTATAAAATGGAGGGGACGGCACAGTGAAAAAGCTCCTGAGCGCCATATGGGCCAAGGCCCTGGCCTTCCTGCTGACGCCTCTGGCCGGAGTTGCCGCCGTAAACGGCGTCAGTGAGCTGATAATGGTATATTTTTACGATGTCTGGAATCCCCACCCGGTGCGGCTGTGGGTGGTGACGGTCCTGTGTGCGGTGGTGGCCGTGGGGTCGCTGCTGTTCTCTCTGTCGGCGGCGGGGCATTGGCCGGGCCATGAGGGCGTCCACCTGACCTGGCTGGACCGGATCCCCCTGGACGTGTTTGTGCTGGCCCTGGCCGGTGAGTGTCTGATCTATGAGAATGCTTCGTATTACCCCTCGTCCGTCCTGGGGGAGGTCGTGTTCGTGGCCCTGGCGTACCTGTTCATCCTGGCGTTCACGGCCCGGTGCAAGGCCGGCATGGTGCTGGCGGACCTGGTGGTGCTGCGGCTGCTGCGGCTGCTGAGCCGGGGGGCGGTCTGGGCCTGGCGGCACCTGCGGGTGCTGGTGCTGAGCCTGCCCCTTACCTGGAAAACCGCCGCGGTGCTCGTCGCCCTTATGGCGGCGGAGCTGCTGATGCTTGCGTATGATCTCAACGAGGCAGAGCTGGCGGTGTATCTGGCGCTGCATATCCTGATTCTGGGGGCGGCCATGTGGCAGGTGCTGGCCCTGCGGAAGCTGCAGCAGGGGGGCGAAAACCTGGCCAAGGGGGACTTCTCCCATCCCATCACCCTGAGCCGGGGGGCGCTGCCGGAGCTGAAGCGCCATGCGGCCAACCTGAACTCCGTGCAGCAGGGCATCCAGCAGGCGGTGGAGGAGAAGATGAAGTCCGAGCGGCTGAAAACCCAGCTGATCACCAACGTGTCCCACGACATCAAAACGCCCCTGACCTCCATCGTCAACTATGTGGACCTGCTGAAAAAGGAGGAGATGCCCTCCGACAGCGCAAGGGAATACCTGGAGGTGCTGGACCGGCAGTCCCAGCGGCTGCGGAAGCTGACAGAGGACCTGGTAGAGGCCTCCAAGGCGTCCACCGGGAACATCCCGGTGTCCCTGGCCCCCACGGACCTGAACGTGCTGTTGAGCCAGGTGTGCGGCGAGTATCAGCAGAGACTGGAAAAGCAGGTGCTGGAGCCGGTGCTGTCGCTGTGTGAGCCGGGAGCCGCGGCCATGGCCGACGGGCGGCTTCTGTGGCGGGTGCTGGACAACCTGATGAGCAACATCTGCAAATATGCCATGCCCGGGACAAGGGTGTATCTCACCACCGAGAGGGAGGGGGACACCGCCCGGATGGTGGTGAAGAACATCTCCCGCTATCCCCTGAACATCTCCGCCGACGAGCTGACGGAGCGCTTCGTCCGGGGGGACAGCTCCCGCTCCACCGAGGGCAGCGGCCTGGGCCTGTCCATCGCCACCAGCCTCATGTCCCTGCAGGGAGGCGGCTTCCGCCTGACCATCGACGGGGACCTGTTCAAGGTGACGCTGACCCTGCCCGCCGCCGGGGCGGAGGAATAAAAACGCAGCTTGTCAAAAAAGATTTTTGACAAGACGGTCCAAAAAGGGCTTTGCCCTTTTTGGACCGTCTTTATTTTGTTGCAGGCCAGGGAAAAATCGTGTATGATAGAGGGGAATGACAAAAAAGCGAGGTACTTCCCATGAAGATCATGGCCATAGACTACGGCGACGCCCACACCGGCATTGCCATATCCGACGCCACCGGCACGCTGGCCGGGTTTTCCACGGTCATCAACAGCCGCCGGCCGGAGGTGGTGGCCCAGGAGATCGCCGCCCTCATCCCCCAGCACGGGGTCAGGGAGCTGGTGCTGGGCTATCCCAAGAACATGGACGGCACCCTGGGGCCCCGGGCGGAGAAGGCCGCCGCCTTCGGCGAGACCTTGAAGGAGCTGACGGGCCTGCCGCTGACCCTTTGGGACGAGCGGCGCACCACCATCGACGCCCACAACATCCTGTTCAATAACGGCCAGAACGCCAAAAAGCGGAAGAAAACCGTGGACGCCGTGGCGGCGGCCCTGATGCTGGAGGGGTATCTGACCCGGAAGCGGCTGGAGGCGGAGAGATGAACGTGCTCATCATCGGCGGCGGCGCGTCGGGGATGGCGGCAGCCCTGACGGCGGCCCGGCAGGGCCATCAGGTGGTGCTGGCGGAGCGGCAGGCCCGGGTGGGCCGGAAGCTGCTGTCCACCGGCAACGGCCGCTGCAACCTCACCAACGAATACGCCCTGCCGGACCGCTATCACGGGGAGGAGCCGGACTTCTGCCGCTTCGCCCTGGAGGACCCGGAGCTGTCGGCGGCGGGGACCCTGGACTTCTTCCGGCAGCTGGGCCTGGTCACCGTAACGGAGCCCGGCGGCCGGGTGTATCCTCTGAGCAATGCGGCGGCATCGGTGCTGGACGTGCTGCGGTTCGCCCTGGAGCAGCAGGAGAACATCCGGGTGCGCACCGGCTGCGTCATCCGCCAGCTGAAGCACCGGGACGGGCAGTTCCAGGCCCGGACCGAGGAGGGGGACGTCATCACGGCCGGGCGGTGCATCCTGGCCGCAGGTGGAGCCGCCGGGGCCAAGCTGGGCGGCGGCATGGACGGCTATCAGCTGGCCCGGCAGCTGGGCCACCATCGAACGGTGCTGTACCCCTCCCTGGTGCAGGTGTGCACCGACCCCACCTATCCCCGGGGCCTCAAGGGCGTGAAGGCCCAGGCTGCCCTGACTCTGACCCGGGAGGGTGAGACGTTGACCGCCGGTCAGGGAGAGGTGCTGTTCACGGAATACGGCGTCAGCGGCCCGGCGGTGTTCGACCTGTCCCGCCAGGCGGCCACCGGCGGCGACGGCCTGACGCTGCACCTGGATTTTCTGCCCGGGTGGAGCCGGGAGGAGGTCATGGCCTGGCTGGAGCGACAGCGGCAGGCCCTATCTCGGCAGGAGGCCGGGGCGCTGCTGACCGGCGGCGTCCATCCCCGGCTGGGGCGGATGCTGTGCAAGGCGGCGGGCATATCCGGCGGGCAGCCGGTATCGGAGCTGACGGACCGGCAGCTGGAGGCCCTGTGCCGCCAGGTGCGGGAGTTTACCCTGCCCGTCACCGGCACCTGCGGCTTTGACCAGGCCCAGGTCACCGCCGGGGGCCTGCGCACCGGGGAATTTGACCCCCGAACCATGGAGAGCCGCCTGGTGCCGGGGTTCTACGCCTGCGGCGAGGTGCTGGATATCGACGGCGACTGCGGGGGCTTCAACCTGCAGTGGGCCTGGGCCTCCGGCCGTCTGGCGGGACGGCTGTTGCATGTTTAATAAGGGGGGAAATGCGCATATGAGACGGGAAGCCCTGTGGGACCGTCTGTATCTGTCCGGCATTGACAGCCGGGCAGCAGAGCTGGCCCGGGAAAACGGGCTGGGGCTGGAGATCGCGGCGTTCTGCTATGCTCCCAACTTAGAGGACCGGACCGTCGTGGACGCCGTCCGGCGGGACATGGCCGGAGTGGAGCGCTTCTGGTTCCACGCCCCCTTTGCGGAGCTGGCCCCCTGCGCCATCGACCCGCTGGTGCGGCAGGTGACGGAAAAGCGCTACCGGCAGGCGGCGGACCTGGCCCAAGACCTGGGAGTGCGGCGGCTGGTGATCCACGGGGGCTTCGTGCCCCAGGTGTACTTCCCGGAGTGGTATGTGGAGCAGTCGGTGCTCTTCTGGCAGGACTTCCTGCGGCAGCTGCCGCAGGATATGACCATCGCCCTGGAAAACGTCATGGAGCCGGAACCCCGGCTGCTGGCGGAGATCGCCCGGCAGGTGGACGATCCCCGGCTGGGCCTGTGCCTGGACGTGGGCCATGCCAACACCTTCGTCAGCCGGGTGCCGCCTCTGGAATGGGTGGCCCCCATGGCCCCGTGGCTTCGGCACGTCCACCTGCACAACAACGCGGGGCACGATGACCTCCACGACCCCCTGGGCCAGGGGACCCTGGCTATAGAGCAGGTACTGGACACCATCCTGGAGCTGTGCCCGGCGGCTACGTTTACATTGGAAAATCAGGACTGCGGCCCGTCTCTTGTGTGGCTGCGGGAACACGGATATGGAGCGAACACATGACAAGGCAGGAATTGACAGCATATATGGAGTCCATTCTCCCGGCAGACCGGGAGTCCATGGACGCCGCCCGGCGGCGGCAGGCGGAGCTGGCCAAGCCCCCGGGCAGTCTGGGGGCGCTGGAGGATATGTCCATCCGGCTGGCGGGGGTCCTGCGGACGGCCCGGCCGGAGGTCCGGCGGTGCCGGGTGACGGTGCTGGCGGCGGACAACGGCGTGGTGGCGGAGGGCGTATCCTGCGCCCCCCAGTCCGTGACGGTGCAGCAGGCGGTGAACATGACCCGGCACAAAACCGGGATGTCCGCATTGGCGGCGTATTTCGGCGACGACGTGCAGGTGGTGGACGTGGGCATCCGGACGCCGGTGCCCTGCCCCCAGGTGCTGGACCGGAAGGTCCGGTTTTCCACCGGCGATATCGCCGTGGAGCCCGCCATGACGGAGCAGCAGGCTATGGACGCCCTGGCCGTGGGGCTGGACCTGGCCCGGCAGGCCAAGGCCGAGGGCATAGACGCCGTGGGCGTGGGGGAAATGGGCATCGGAAACACCACCACCTCCGCCGCGGTGCTGGCGGCGCTGACCGGGGCCTCCGTGGAGGAGGTGACCGGCCGGGGCGGCGGCCTGACGGACCGGGGCTTCGAGACGAAAAAGCGGGTGCTGCGGCAGGCCCTGGCCCTGCATCATCCGGACCCCGGCGACCCGGTGGCCGTTCTGGCGGCGGTGGGCGGCCTGGACATTGCCGCCATGACGGGGCTGTTTCTGGGCTGCGCCCATGAGGGACTGGCGGCGGCGGTGGACGGATATATCTCCATCGTGGCGGCCCTGTGCGCCGTGCGCCTGTGTCCCCGGGTCCGGGATGTACTGTTTCTGTCCCACGCCTCCTATGAGATCGGGTATCGCCTGGCAGCCCGGGAGCTGGGGCTGGAGCCGTGCCTGCTGCTGGGTATGCGGCTGGGCGAGGGCAGCGGCTGCCCGCTGCTGTTCCGGGTGATGCAGGGGGCCTGCGCGGTGCTGAACCATATGGCCACCTTCCCGGAGGCGGCTATTGAGGACGGATATCTGGCCCCCATCCGGCAGGGGGACGCATTTACGGTGGACAAATCATGAGGATCCTGCTTCTGGGCGGCAGCAAAAGCGGAAAGAGTATGCTGGGCCAGCGGCTGACCCGGCAGCTGGCCGATGGCGGGCCCATGATCTACTGGGCCACCCTGGAGCCCCGGGACACGGAGGACCGGGCCATCGTCCGCCGCCACCTGGCGGAGCGGGACGGCTGGGGCTTCGGGACCCTGGAGCGGGGCCGGGCTCTGCCGGAGGGCCTGGCGCTGGTGCCCCGGGAAAGCGCGGTGCTGTTCGACAGCGTCACAGCGTGCCTGGCGTGCCAGATGTTCTTCGGCCCGCAGCCGGACGCCGCAGCCGCCGCCCGGACGGCCCGGGAGCTGCTGACCGTCAGCCGGCATCCCCGGCACTTCGTGTGCGTATGCGACGAGCTGTGGCGGGACGGCGTGACCTACGAGACCTGGACCGAGACGTATCGCCGGGGCCTGGCAGATATCTGCCGGACCCTGGCGGCGGAATTTGACGCGGTGGCGGAGCTGAGTGCAGGCCGCGTGCGGATGTGGAAGGGAGAGCTGCCGGATGCGTGATTGGGTATACGGATTTTTCATGGCCTGGGGAATGTTTCTGGCCATCCCCTGCCCCAAAAAGCTATGGAGCGAAACGGCCCGCCGGAAAATGCTGGTATGCCTGCCTCTGGTGGGCCTGCTGGTGGGCGGCATATGGGCCGGTGCGTGGCTGCTGCTGCGGGGCGCGCCGGGGCCGGTACGGGCGGCGGTGTGCGCCGCCGTGCCGTGGCTGGTCACGGGGTTCATGCACCTGGACGGATACATGGACGTGTGCGACGCGGTGCTGTCCCGGCGGGACCTGCCCACCCGCCGGCGCATTCTGAAGGACTCCCACTGCGGGGCCTTCGCCGTGATCTGCCTGGTGCTGCTGGCCCTGGGCCAGTGGAGCCTGTTCCTGTCGGCGGAGAGCATTGTCTGGCAGGCGCTGCTGCTGATCCCGGCGGCAGCGCGGGCCTGCGCCGGGCTGGCGGTGCTGGGCCTGCGGCCCATGGACACCAGTCAATACGCCGCCATGGGCGCGTCCCGGGGCGGCTATCTGGCGGCTCTTGCGGTGCTGCTGGTGCTGGCGGCGGGACTGCCCCTGTGGCTGTGGGGCAGCTTCGCCCCCCTGGCGGCGGCGGCGGGCTATGGCCTGGCGGTGTGGTACGGCTACCGGAATCTGGACGGCATGTCCGGGGATATCTCCGGCTTTGCCCTGACGCTCGGCGAGCTGTGCGGCTGCGCGGCAGCCATTCTGTGGAGGTGACGGCATGGATCTGATCATCGGCGGCGCGTACCAGGGAAAGTGTACGTTTGCCGCGGAAAAATACCGCCTGACGGCGGCGGACATCTGCGACCTGGCAACAGACGCTCCCGCCCCTGCCCGGTGCTATGTCCACCTGGAGGCCCTGACCCGGCGCGGCCAGGCGGCAGAGGCCCTGCCCCTGCTGCTGGCGGCGGAGGTGGTGGTGGCCCGGGAGATCGGCAGCGGCGTGGTGCCCATAGACGCCGGAGAGCGGGCGTGGCGGGAGCGCCACGGGCGGCTGCTGCGGCAGCTGGCGGAAAGCGCCGGTCATGTGTACCGGGTATTTTGCGGATTGACGGAGGAATTGAAATGAAGCTGACCCTTCTGCGCCACGGGGAGACCGACGGCAGCCGCCGGGACCTGTACTACGGCGCGGCGGATATTCCGGCCCTGCCGGAGTCCCTGGCGGCCCTGCACGAAAACGCGGCGGCCTATCCCCGGGCGAAGCGGTACTATACCAGCGGCCTGCTGCGGACGGAGCAGACGTTGGAGGCCATCTACGGCCCCGTGGCCCATCAGCAGCTGCCGGGGCTGCAGGAGATGAACTTCGGCGATTTCGAGATGAAAAGCTATCAGGAGTTGAAGGACACGGCGGCCTATCAGGCGTGGATCACCGACGTGGAGCACAACGTCTGCCCCAACGGGGAAAGCGCCCCCCAGGTGCTGGAGCGGAACCGGGCCGCCATGGCTCAGGTGCTGGCGTCGGGGGAGGACGCCGTGTGCGTGGTCCACGGCGGCGTCACGGCGGGGCTGATGATGACCTGGTTCGGCGGCGGGCGGTACGACTACTCCGTGAAGCCCGGCACCGGGTTCACGGTGACGTTCCGGGACGGGAGGCCTGTGTCCTATGAAAGAGTGCCAGAATAGAGGGGCTGCGGAAGCAAATTCTCCGAAAAAACCGAAATTTTCTTCCGGAAAGACCTTGACGGACACTTGCCCGTGTGATAAAATCAATATTACCTGTGAGTATGGGGCTTTCTTTTTGCGCGCTTTTCGCTTCGGCGCGGGAAAGACGCCCTGTCCGGCAGGGAGGCAGAGAGCGGCCTTCGCCGGCCGCCAATCTAATAAGGAGGTGCCGTTAGATGCGCGTGAAGATCACTTTGAGATGCAACGAGTGCAAGCAGAGAAACTACAACACGATGAAAAACAAGAAGAACAGCCCTGACCGTCTTGAAATGAACAAGTATTGCCCCTTCTGCAGAAAGCATACGGTCCATACCGAGACCAAGTAATTGGAAGGAGATAGCACGATGGCAGAGGAAAAAAAGGTCAAGAAGGACCACGGCAAGTGGTTCCGCGAGATGAGAAGCGAACTGAAGAAGGTCGTCTGGCCTGACGGCAAGACCACCGCCAAGAACACCGGAACGGTGCTGCTGTGCTCTGTGGCAGTGGGCGCCTGCATCTGGATCTTCGACGGCGTGGCGGTGCTGCTGATCAAGACCCTCATCGGCGCGTTCACCGGCTGAGGAAGTGCGGCATGGCTGAAAACGCGAAATGGTATGTGATCCACACCTACTCCGGCTACGAGAACGCCGTGAAGGCGGCCATCGAGAAATCCGTGGTCAACCGCGGCATGTCCGATATGGTCCTCAAGATGGAGATTCCTATGGAAACCGTCACCGAGGTCACCGAGTCCGGCGTCATGAAGGAAGTGGAGCGCAAGGTATTTCCCGGCTACGTCCTGATCAAGATGATCCTGACAGATGACACCTGGCATCTGATCCGCAACATCCGAGGCGTCACCGGCTTCGTGGGCGAGGCCAACAAGGCCATCCCCCTGACGGTGGACGAGGTGGCGGCCCTGGGCGTGGAAAAGCACGAGATCGTGGTGCTGTACAACGTGGGCGACACCGTGAAGATCACGGACGGCCCCTTTACCAGCTTCACCGGTACCGTGGAGGAGATCGACCCCGAGAAGAACAAGGTCCGGGTGGCGGTCTTCATGTTCGGCAGAGAAACCCCCATCGAGCTGGAGCTCGATCAGGTGGAGGTTCTGCACTGAGGCGCAGCAGTCTCTGCGCGGCAGGCCGGAGCATTCCCTCCGGCGCAAGTGGGAGAGACGGTTTCCGTCTCGCCAAAAGCGGTTTCCGGTATCGACCGGCCGCTACCACATTTTTATGAAGGAGGTGCCTATCCATGGCACAGAAAGTTGTTGGTTATGTAAAGCTGCAGATTCCTGCAGGCAAAGCGACCCCCGCACCCCCTGTCGGCCCCGCTCTGGGCCAGCACGGTGTCAACATTCAGGCATTCACCAAGGAGTTCAACGAGCGCACCAAGAATGACATGGGCCTCATCATCCCCGTGGTCATCACCGTCTACTCCGATCGTTCCTTCAGCTTCATCACCAAGACGCCTCCCGCGGCTGTGCTGATCAAGAAGGAGTGCAACATCGAGTCCGGCTCCGGTGTGCCCAACAAGACCAAGGTGGCCACCATCTCCAAGGCCTCCGTCCAGAAGATCGCCGAGCTGAAGATGCGCGATCTGAACGCCGCTTCCCTGGAAGCAGCCATGAGCATGATCGCCGGCACCGCCCGTTCCATGGGCGTCGTCGTGGGCGAATAAGGAGGGTGTAAGAGATGTTTAG
>OLBG01000194.1_pt1 | contig 11514 bp, 9 predicted proteins | sample 1607361 | NCBI WGS metagenome assembly OLBG01 (sample SAMN02674597, study PRJEB24791) | human gut metagenome, SKBSTL013 | isolation source: stool | host: Homo sapiens | place: USA | reverse complement strand
GTTCGTCTTCTTATAGTAACCTACGCCTTCCGTAGGTGGAATAAGATTGTACATGATTTCAAAGACCTATAGTCTTTATCAGAAGACCAGTCGGCTGGTATCAAGAACCTTTCGACAATGCAAAGATAAGGCATATTATCAGAAGTGTCCAAACCTTTCGGTGGTAATTTTATGTATCATCTGAAAACTGTGCGGATTAGTTAAATTATGAGTATATCCCTTAACGTCAGCAAATGAATAATCCCCACCTGTATTGCTACAAGTGAGGAATTTGTGGTTTAGAGTAAATTCTTCATTGCTTCATCTACTTGCTCGTTATCGAAGCTATCCAAATATATTTGAGTAGTTGCCAAATCTGAATGTCCCAATGCTTCACTAATCAATGCAATGTTTACGCCGGATTTTTTAAGAACACTTGCAAAAGAATGCCGGGCTGTATAGGTCGTGACATTGGATTCAACTCCAAGTTGTGCGGCAAGCTGCTTTAAATTCTTGTTGACCTTTCCTAGCATCTTATGTATTCTGTTCTGCTTTTGCAGTGGTGTCTTATGCAGTTGGGCATTGAGAATGGGGAATAGGTAGCCTTTACTCTCTGCTGCATATCGTCCAATGATTTGCAAGGCTTCTTCTGACAGTCCCAACTTGATGAGCTTGCCTGTCTTTTGGCGGATGTAGTGCAGCCGTTTCCCCTCTATGATATTCTCTTTAGTTAGATTGGCTATGTCAGTGAAATTGATGCCGCCACACAGATAACTGAATATGAATATGTCCTTACTGAGTTGAACATATTGCCGTTTACCAATGGGACGGACATCCGTTGAGAATTTCAGTACGTCAGCTTTAGCAATAGCACGCTTCTCTGTACTTACATCAAACTTGCTTATCCTGTAATCATTGAAAGGATAGTCAGACTTACGTGCACATTTACTTTCAATGGCTTTATTGTACGCGCTACGCAGGGTGCGGAACAACAAACTCATGGTGGTTTCCTTGTTTCCCTTGGAACGCAACCACTTCTCGTACTTGTTGAGCCATGCAACATCTATTGCACTAAATGGAATCTCTAAATTCCCATTGGTAAAGACATTGATAGAGTTGTAGGAGCTTTTATAAATAAGCCTGTTCCCATATTTCTCATTAGCCATATACTGCTCAATCAATTTACATAATGATGTTCAAACCACCTGTATTCATCTTCCTCAAATAGTGCTAAAAAAGAGAATTCTGATAGCCAACTACCTAACTATCAGAATTCTCTTTGGAGCGGCAAACGGGATTCGAACCCGCGACCCTCAGCTTGGGAAGCTGATGCTCTTCTGCGGCTGCCAAAGGCTTCGCCTTCGTCAGCTACCAACTGAGCTACTGCCGTTTAGCTGCTCTTAATGAGAATCCTTGTTATCGGTTTCTTTATGCTGGTTTAACTCTTGGTTTAACTTGGAGGAAAAACAAGAAGTGTTTGACAATAATTTAATAATCTCTTTTGCAGAATAAACCTGCATTGCAAAAATAGCAATTATAAAATGAAGTTTCAAATATCCATATAGTTATTCAAAGTAAGCATAGTACTTTTTTGAATTGGGGTCTATAAAACTAACTTTCACTAAAAAAGGTACTAAAGGAAAAACAGATTTCCAATAATACCTTATTCTGAATAATAGTTGATAGTTTAAAAGTTACCACGTATAATTATTCTTCTACTATATTTTTAAAATCTCCCCATATTGGTGCTGCCCAATATTTAGTTGCACAACCTTTAGGAACGTATAAAGTAGCATTAAAATTAGCAAATGGAGACGAATTACCAACAGTAGGTGGATTTTCTCCAAGCATATGAATTTCTTGTAATTGAGAACAACTAAAAGCACCCCAACCTATTTGGATTACACTTGCTGGAATATAAATAGATTTAATTGGGCAATCAGAGAAAGCCCAATTATCTATATGAGTTAGTGAATTACCTTCAAAAGTTATTGTTTTTAGAGATGTACAGTAATTGAAAGCAGAAGCTCCAATATAACTAATTTTAGAGGGTATTTGGATAGTTTCTAATTGAATGCAATCTGAGTATTTACAACCGATTATTACTCAATATTTTATAGATAATAAGTCAGAAATATGGTTGTTATTTTTAATTGCACATTCTAAAAGGTGAAGATTTAACGCTTTTATTGATTATTAACTCAAAAAGGACATCAACTTGGGTCGTTTCTTCTCTTTTCCTTGCTATTCGTTTCCGATATTCCACTTTTGTTTTGGTCTATCTCATATGTACTGCAAAGGTATTGATTTTTGTTTGATATTGCTCCTTGCTTGCTCCTTGTCGTAGATTAATTTTCACACAGGAATTTTTGTTCTCTTTCTATAGGGGCTTGAAACAATCCATTTATTGGAAACAATTAAAGACGGAGCTGGTTTGCCCCAGTGCTTTTTAAGAAACAGGGCAATTATTTTATCTCCACAAAGGCTCTTGTTCCCAATTATGAGGAAAGCCTAATAAACGAGTTCTTACTGATGGGTATTTCGATAAAAGCTGCTTGAAATCTGCAACAAAAGTGTTGCCCATAGAAATGGAGTTAAGCCAATACACCACATAGCAGAGTTGCGGATAAAGTGTTTGTTCACGGAACGAGAAATCCGTAATCCATGTGTTTGGCATACGCATAGGCATCATTGGCTTGACAGGAAAGACCCGATTTGACAGTCTTGAATGATGGGCGCAGCAATTACGAAGTACGGGTCTGGGTACGGATTAAAAGGCTAAGTGATTATTTCCAGTCATTTAGCCTTTTTAATTATCTAATTTTTCCCCACATTTTCCCCACAGCTGTCTATTTATATATTTTAGAAACATATTTTTCCGTAAAGTTATGTACCTTTGTCGGCAAATAAAGATATTCTCGTCAAACAAATATAAATAATATAAACATGGAAAAAAACAGAAAAAAACAAATCGTAGTTTTGAGTATAGCTTTAGTTTGCATTTTCATCTTGGTATTTTCATTGTTCCATAAATCAGCGACAAAAGATAGCGCAAATCCTCCTTTAACAAATGTTTTGACTGATAGCATTTCTCAAATTGTCTCAGCTTGTCCTGGCGAAATTGGTGTGGCGGTTATTGTTAATAACAGAGATACGGTTAAGGTCAATAATAAGAGTGTTTATCCTATGATGAGTGTGTTTAAGGTTCATCAGGCATTAGCTCTTTGTAATGACTTTGACAATAAAGGAATTTCACTTGATACCTTAGTAAATATAAATAGGGATAAACTTGACCCAAAGACTTGGAGTCCTATGCTGAAAGATTATTCAGGGCCAGTCATATCATTGACAGTGAGAGATTTGCTGCGTTATACTCTTACTCAGAGTGACAACAATGCAAGCAACCTTATGTTTAAGGATATGGTTAATGTCGCTCAAACAGATAGTTTTATAGCCACACTCATTCCTCGTTCAAGTTTTCAGATAGCTTATACGGAAGAGGAAATGTCGGCTGACCATAACAAGGCTTACTCTAACTATACATCTCCTCTTGGTGCTGCAATGTTGATGAATCGTTTGTTTACTGAAGGTCTTATCGATGATGAGAAACAAAGTTTCATTAAGAATACGTTAAAAGAATGCAAAACAGGTGTAGATAGGATAGCAGCTCCACTTCTTGATAAAGAAGGGGTTGTTATAGCGCATAAGACAGGTTCAGGTTATGTTAATGAAAATGGTGTTCTTGCAGCTCACAATGATGTTGCCTATATATGTCTGCCTAATAATATCAGTTATACCTTAGCGGTATTTGTTAAGGATTTCAAGGGAAATGAATCACAAGCGTCACAATATGTTGCGCATATATCAGCTGTAGTATATTCTTTATTAATGCAAACTTCAGTAAAATCTTAAACTGCACTTGCTTTGATAATTAATGATAAACAATCTAAAAGCACTCTAATCGTTATCGGAGTGCTTTTAGATTACTAATCAAATTGCTTCTATTATAATTTGAATCCTCTACTTTTTCTTTCTTCCTGTTGCGGCACTCTTGCTCCATATCTAAGCCTGTGCCATTGCTCCCTGAACCAGTCGGCAATCGGCTTCCTGTTTATTGTCAGGTTCAGCCTGCTTTCATCGTCAGGGTCATTTTCCACCCTTAAAATATCATCCTTTATATCAAAGTTCCGCCTGTGTTGCTCGGAATAGATTTTACCGCTACATTTCAGGGCTTCTTTTTTGACTATAAGACTTTCAGTCATTTCTTTAGAGAATCCCAGCATGGCACAAAACTTTTCCATGCGCAGCATTTCCCTGAACATCGGAAACCACCTGAAAGCCTTGTCTATGATTCTGGCGAGCCGTGACAGTTCTTTTTCTTTCATGTCAAGTTCCTGCCTGTGCATTTCTCTGAGATTGTGGATTTGCGTATCATGCTGTTTCTGCATCTGCTGTACTTGGCTCTGCAATTTTTCAATATTGGTGTTCCGTTTTGAAACCTCGTCTTGCAGTTTTTCGTTGGCACGTTCCAGTTCTTTCAGTTTTCCACTCCCGAAAAGAGAAGCAACTCCACTAGTTATGGCTGTCGCTGCCGTGGTGGCTGTCTTCTTTAACTTGTCAGTGCGTATTTCTGATTTCACCTGTTTCAGTTCCTGCTCGGCAAGATTTATCTGTTCTTCTTTGTGCCGTTTGGCTGCATCCATGCGTTGCAGTTCAGCTTTCTGCTTCTCAATGATAAAGTCGTTCCGTTCCAGATGCTCCTTACCAGTGACAGCCTTTGACTGCCCGCGTTCCATCAGCAGGATGTCGGATGCAAGGGTCTGCATCTGCATCATGTCATCGTCATTGAGCTTTCGGCTCTTTCCTGTTTCGTGGTTCATCCAGTCGAAAACGATATGGGCATGATAGTTCGGCTTGAACCATCTGTCCCCGACTTTGAAGCTTTCCCTGTCTTCCGCTTCCGGCTGACCGTTCAGCCAATGCCCTTCATCCTTGTGCAGGAAGATTTGCAGCGGTGTGATTCCCCAGCGTCTTTGACACTCCTCACCGAATTTACGCACGTCTGCCAGTGTGGTGTCCGACCTGACAAGCAGCACTCCTTCACGTATGGGGGAGCATCCCGCAATCTTGACTATTTTACCGTTCTTGCCTTTGCGTTCACGCTCCTTTTCCTGCATGGCACGTCCGGTCTTTTCCTTTACCATCTGTCTGATATTGTCATAATGCATCCGCAAATCCGGACTGCCGAAGTCGGGATTTATCCACTGTTCGTTATCGGTGGATAGTTCAGGAACGACATAGATTCTGGACTCTCCGATGTGGCGCATGTATTCGGCAGTCCTCCTGTTGTGAGCCTCGCTCGATGCGATGTTGCAGGGCTTGATATGTATGCTTGATTTTGTTGCCATAGATACTTGTTTTTTGGTTTGTACTTTATTGTTTGCTTTTCCGCTGTCCGTAAACGCATGGGGTTCTTAGGGGTGCAACCCATAAGCGGAGATTGCAAAGAGAGGGTCACTCTTTGCTCTGGGTTCTCAGGGGAGAAACGCCCTGAGTGGGTCATTAGGGTAAAACCCTAATCCCCTCGGGAGAGCCCACAACTACGTAAGCGGAGCGTGTAGTTATAGTGGGCTATATCAATGGCAAGCCATTGTCTGCAAACTCCAGCCTACGGCTTCCGCTCTCCTCCGTCAGGGAGGTTTTTCATCATCGTTGCCGATTGGAGATGCACCGACCAGCACAAGGTCTAAATCGTCTATCAGTTTTTGCAGGACGGGATTCTTCTCTATCATCCGCTGGAGGATTCTCTCAGCCTCGACCAAGTGGTTGGCTGTACTCATCACCTTGCCCTCCCGTATCTGAAAGATAATCCAATCGGCTATGTCGATATGGGCTTCTTTTTGTTTCGGGGTGGCATTCCTTTCGATGATGTCCGAAACCACCACCTTACAAAAGTACATGCTCTCGGCTCGCTGTTTCCACTCGGCATAAGCATCGGCATCGGGAAAGAGAAGCACGGTTCGCCCTGACAGTACACGGAGTTTCTCTTCTCTCATCTGACTCTTACCACCCGTAGCCAGCCATACATAATCGGGGAAGATAGCAGAACCGATAACGGCACTCTTCTCGGATTCCACCAAGACCACCACCTTGTCGGGATGCGTTTTCAACAAGTGTTCCCCGAAAAGGCATTGGGATAGTTGCCAATCCTCTGCCAACACACGCTGCTTTTTCAATATGCTGTGTATCCAGTTCACTGCCGATGTCTGTCCTCCCTTGATACGGTGTCCGTCTTCGGGATTGTACTGCATCACCTTTCCCGTGCGTACCTTGCCCGTCCTGTCTATCTGCCAAAAGATAACAGAGCCGTCACGGGTAGCCCCCAAACGGTATTCCTCCAACAACCGCTTCAACACCTCTTTCGCCTTGTCGCCATAGTAGGAAGTAAGGAGTGTGAAGAGGAAACGGAAGAAATTGCTACGCTCGCTTTGCGACTTCTCCACATAGTGAGGGGGAATATAGCCGATGGCTGTCGGCTTACTTTGCTGCTTCACTTTCTTCTGCTCTGCTCTTTGCCTGTCAAAAGAGAAATCATTGGTAGTTCTGTGTTCAGGATGCTCTTGAAAATACTCTTTCGGAGTGTAGTGATACCCACAACCGCTTTCGTGGTTACATCTGCCGACCGATGGATGCAACGGCACATTATTTTCGTCCACGTAATAGACGAAAGAATGCCTGTCTCCGCATTTGGGGCAGGTATGCCGTGTTGCCGTTCCTTTATACTTCTGTAATGAATAATTGCCCATAGCTTAGTCCGTTTTTGATGGTTGATTGTCGGCTGTCCCATCCTGTCCCATTGTCCCACACTCTAAGGGTTGGGACAGTGGGACACTTGGGACACCTGCGTTTTTACTCTCTTTGCTGCGCTGGATGATACGGTTTACGGTGGACTTGCCACAATTCACCTGTGAGGCTATCTCCCTGACGGACTTGCCCGATTGGGAGAGTTGCAGAATTTGGCAATCCCTTTGGCTTGATTCATTGTCGCCCAATTTTTTCAAGTGTTCCTTTTCCGTGGAATAGCCCCTGAACACGAACTGCAAGAAAGCATCCACCTTGTCAATCTCGTAAACGATTACATTATCCGCATCATGAGAGAACGTGCCATAGCGCACTTTAAGCTGCTTCACATAGCGAAGCCCTCCGTCTTGGGCACTTTTTCCAATGGTGAACACGCTGTCAAAGAAATTGTAGAGCCGTTTGCTTCCGGCAAGGTCGTTGGATGTGATGGGACAATCCAAAGAGCGTTTGGGCGTATGTGCTAGGACAAGGATAGAGAGCGCATATCTCTTTTTGAGATTGTTCAGCTGAATCATCAGCCGTCCTGCGGCATCGCCTTTCTCCATGGCGCAACACAGGTAGGTAAGATTGTCAATGATGAAAATCTTGCAGTCGGTCTGCACAGCCATCTGTTCAATGCCGCCTATGATAGCTTCCTCAAAGTTGGCATCCAAAAGCTGGTTGCAGTCAATAGACACCCGATAGAGTTTGTCGGGAAAGGTGTAGAGCTCTCCATGCTCGTTGGTATAGCGGAGCTGGAACTGCTTTTCGGACAGTTCAAAGTCCAGATACAGCACATTGTCGGTTCGGGCGATGCGGTCGGCTATCTGCACGGCAAGGATGGACTTGCCCACGTTGGAATCGGCAAACAAGCAGGAGAGTTCCCCCTCGTACCAAAAGCTGTCCCACAGCGCACGGGGCGTAGGCAATAACGATGCTTCAAGAATGGTTTGGTTTGCCGTCTTGATATTCATCATGCCTACACTGTCGGGCATACCGTTATGCGCTTGGGATGCTTTTGTGAGGTCGCCACGTATCAGGTTGATATAGTTCTTATCCTCTTCCATATCATTCACCAGTTACGTGGGTTGGGCTTGCGACGGTGGGAAGAGGATAAGGACTTGTTCAGTTCCTCGTCTGACAACGGTATGGGATTCTTTCGGGCGGTTTCCAGCCACTTGTCCAGTTCGTCACGGTAAAGGCAATAGCGTTTGCCGGGCTTGGTGGCAGGGATTGTCCCTTCTGACAGTTTCATGTAGAGCGTACCCTTAGGGATACCTAAATACTCTGCTGCCTCGTCCACAGACATGGGCACGTGGGTGTCCACCGTTTTGGCATTGTTCACACTGCGCTGCTCGGCGAGCAGGCTTTTCAGGCTCATCACTTCGTCTCGAAGCTGAGCGACAACCTCGGGGAGGTCGTTGAAGGTAAGAATTGATTTTTCCATTCGCGTACTCGTCTCTTTTGTAAGACTTGGCGCAAAGGACTGAAATGATATATCCGTGAATATCTCCACGACACGTCATTGCAAAATAATTCCCGAATAATTAAGCCCAGCCATAAATGACGGGTAAAATTACTCGGGAAACGATGTAAAACAGGCGGTTATGAGTTACCGGATGGTTGTCGTTGGTGTCGTGATTATCCTAATTCCGCACATAATCCTCGGGATAGTGGAAATCAAGTTTGCCGTTTTCGGGTTCATCAATGGGAATTTCCGTCTTTAACGGCTCTACCTTGAAATTCTTGATGGTTGATAAGTCTGTATCAGCAAACGATTTCGGGAAAAGGGCTTTGATGAACTTGGCACGGTTATCCCCATTGTAGTATCTCTTGTACAGGAAACGCTCAGAGATATTCCATACGAAGTGACGGAGTGGAATGTTGTTGATGTCTTTGGTAAACGGTCTTTGTATGGGCTTCGGGGTATAAGTGTTAAGATTCATCCATTTGTCCACCTCAGTACAGATGTGGTTCACGGTTTCTTGGTCGGCAATGCGAGGCAGGTAATAATGGCAATACTCCATGACCATGCGGATGCGCTCTTCCTTTTCCCGTTGCTCTCTGCTTGCGTAATTGGCACGGTTCTTTTCGTGAAGATCCGGGGCGATAGTAAGCTCTATCGGTTGTGTTTGGATAAGTGTCTCTTCTTTTGTCGGGGATGATTCGGGTACAGGCTCAGGGACTGATGTAGGTCCAGGCACAGATGTGGCTTCTTCAAGTGTATTTTGTGACAGTTCTTCCTGCACCTCTATGGCTTCGGCAATCGTTTCTTTCTTGCCGAACTTGATTTTGTAGATTTCGTATGTATCAAAGATAAGTGTCTGAAAGGAGAGATAGAGCAACCATCCCAACAGGTTACAGCATACGAATACTATCCACCTGACAAAGTTGTCTTGGTTGAAGCTGTCCGCTATTACCAGCGTGGCAATGGAAGATATTAGGACGATGGCGAAGCCGACAAAGCCCAAGATGATGTATTTGTCCTTGATTGATGATTCCATATTTCGTTGAGAGATTGAATGTTCCTGTATTATTTTGTGCAAAGTTAATGCTATTTTTCCCAATTACTGCCCGTTATTTGCGGTTAGAACGGTCTTTTTCAATGTATTTCACGAAATGTCATCATATCATACTCTGTTTCATACTCTGAGGGGCTTATAAATGGTGGCATCAAGCCAAAAACATAGAGGGGCGATTATAGCCTTGTAGCCATAACCGCCCCTCTGAATACCTGTCAATGTGAGACATTTATGCCTCCTTGCGCTTCAAGGTTATCTTGTCCACCACCTGACACATCTGCTGCGCTGCTATCTTGGAATAGATTTGTGTGGTGGTAATGTTCTTATGTCCGAGATAGGCTTGGATGACAGCCATGTCCGTTCCCATTTCCACGTGCAGGCTTCCGAAGCTGTGGCGGGTACAGTGAAAGGTGATTTTCTTGGTTATCCCTGCTGCCGTGAGCCACCGTTGGAGTGGTCCTTGCAGCATCTTGTCCTTGAAATCCTCAAAGATAAGTCCCTCGCCCCGTTCTCCCAGCAGTCCATAGGCTTCATCACTGATGGGGTTATGCACTATTTCTTTGGTTTTCTGCATACGGGTGGTAACGAACATCCTGCCGTTGGTGTATGGTTGTATCTGCTGCCACGTGAGCTGTCTGATGTCGCTCTTTCTCAGTCCCGTAAGACAGGCGAAAAGAAAAGCTTTTTTCAAGACCTCCTCCTCACAGGGTGTTTCGGCAAGCCGTATCAGTTCCTCTTGGCTCAAATGCTCCCTGATGGTGGGAATGCACTCGATGCGGTCTAAGAAGCCGTTTGGGTTCTCCTTTATCTTCCTGTCACGGTAAGCGGTGTGCAGCACGGCACGGAAAGTTGACCAATAGCCTGCTGCGGAGTTGATGTGCAGCTTTTGGTTGGTGTGGATGGATTGGGGTGCATCAAGCAGGTATTCCATGAACTTGCGGCACAAATCCACATCCACCTCCTCAAAGGTGCATTTGCCGTTCACGAACCGCTGGAAATGCTTGTATACGTGCTGCCACTTGATATTCTTGCGGTCAGCCAGTCCTTTGAAATAGGCAAGGAAATCGCCCTTCATCTTGGTCTTGTCAAAAAAGCCGTTGTTTTCATTGAAAATGGCTTCGTAGCGCTGGTTGCGCAGGATGACCGCTTTCTTCATCATGCGTGCGTTGAAGTCCCGTTCCTGCTGGTTTGCAGGTTTGGCGAAGATGTAAATTCCTAAGGCTTCACGTGTAATCACTCTCATGGTGACATTGTCACGGTAGCCGGGATAGTAGTCAAGGCATAGTGAATACTGTGTCCCGTTCTTAATCTTGCGCTTACGCAAGGTAACTGTTTTGCATTTACTCATAATAATTATGTTTTAATTGGTTGTATACATTTTGGAGTTGTATCCATGTTTCCGATGGCAAAGGAACAACGTGAAATATCCGTGAATACCTCCACGATACATCATTTTGAAATAATTTTCGATAATCCCGATTTTTCACGGTTATTTGTTCCTTTCAGCCATGACACGCTCCACATCTGAGCGCAAAAGCAGGTTTTTCACACCCACCTTTATCTTTTCGATGTGCTTCACCTTGACGATATGGCAGATGTTGGCTGACGAAAGACCATAGATTTGCTGCACCTGCTCAACGGTATAGTAGCGTTCATCGTTCACAAGGTCAGTTCTGCGGAGTTCGTTCAAATGTGATTTGGAGTAATAGGTACGCCCGTACTCTCTTTTAGTGGGTATCTTATGGCGATAGGTGTAGGCACGGAGTGCGGTCGGCTTCATGCCGAACAGTTCCTCCACCTCCTCGGTCAGTAGCCAGTCGGTAATTTCGCTAATATCAACTGCCACACCGAAAAACTCGTCAATATGCTTCTTGCTGTAATAGTTCTTTCCTGCGATACGGCAGATGGGGATATGGTTACGCTTGGCGGAAGTGTAAAGCCATGACTGCTTTACCTTAAAAAGGGACATCACCTCCTCGCCCGAATAGAAGTCCAACACTTCTTCGCTTTCCTTTTCCCTTTTTTCTCTTTTGGCAGGTAAGGAAGATGAAGATGATTTCCTTGGTGTGGAGGTGTTGCCGGGCAGGATGCGGTGATAGGGATTGCCCTCCAACATCTGCTCGATGTCGGCTCTGCGGATGAATGCCATGCGGTTGCTGATGCGTGAGGCTTT
>OLBG01000164.1_pt1 | contig 12265 bp, 8 predicted proteins | sample 1607361 | NCBI WGS metagenome assembly OLBG01 (sample SAMN02674597, study PRJEB24791) | human gut metagenome, SKBSTL013 | isolation source: stool | host: Homo sapiens | place: USA | reverse complement strand
TCTGCAATCCTGCCGGAGGCTATATCAGCTGGGGGATTGACTCCCAGCTGATATATCGGTTATCTATATATCTTGGCTTGATTATATATCGATTATCTATATATGTCAATAAAAGCTTCCAAAATTCTTTGCATTTTTAATACAGTAAGAGCGAACAAACAGTAATTGTGAGCGAACAATAGCAAAAAAGTCTTATTTTGTATTGTTTTTTGGATACAAAAACTATACTCTATGTGAAAAATATGTTATAATTTGTGTACACATTATGCAGTATAAATACATACTAGCCATACAATTCAAATTGTTGAACTAATTCAGGAGGAAAATTATGACTGATTCTGTTACAAATAAGATCATTTTAAGTGCCGACAGTACCTGTGACCTGGATCAGGAACTGAAAGAACGTTATCACGTACACTATTTTCCACTCCACATCATTCTGGATGGAAAAGATTATAAGGACGGTATCGATATTACCCCGGAAGAAATATATCAAAAATATTATGATGAAAAAATCCTTCCAAAAACAGCCGCCGTCAATGTTGCGGAATATATTGAACATTTTAAACCATGGGTCGATGAAGGCTATGAAGTGATCCATATCAATCTTGGCAGCTCACTTTCCAGTGCTCATCAAAACTGCTGTATTGCTGCTGAAGAGCTCGGGCATGTTCATGTGATTGACAGTTGTTCTCTCTCCACCGGAACAGGACTTCTTGTAACAGATGCCGGTCGGATGATCGAGCAGGGATTGAAAGCGGAAGACATTGCCGAAGCTCTTCGCGAACGCACAAAGCATTGTCATGCCAGCTTTATTTTGGATACGCTGACATTTCTACATGCCGGTGGGCGCTGTTCGACGGTCGCTGCTCTCGGAGCAAATGTTCTGAAATTAAAGCCATGTATTGAAGTCAGCACGGAAGACGGAAGCATGAATGTAGGAAAAAAATACAGAGGAACGCTTGATAAAGTTCTTGTGAAATATGTAAAAGACAAACTTGCTGCTTATCCGGATATTGATCCATCGCTGATCTTTATCACGCATTCAGGAATTGAGCCGGAATATATTAAACTTGTTAAAAATACAATCGAAGAAGCTATGCATTTTGATGAAATCCATATAACGAAAGCAAGCTGTACGATTTCCAGCCATTGTGGACCAAATACGCTTGGAATTTTATTTGAAACCTGCTAAGGAGGAGACGCCTATGACGAATACAAAACCAGTTTTTCATGGAAGTGATATTGAGAAAATCAGTGAGTATTATCATATCGACCAAAACAGTATTACAAACTTTGCCGGAAATGTAAATCCACTCGGACTTTCCCCTTCTGTTAAGGAAGCTGTTGCGGCTCATGTGGACCTCTTTTCTTCTTATCCTGACCGAGATTATAAATCACTTCGCAACACAATTGCTGAGTACTGCGATGTTCCTGCTGATTTCATCCTGCCGGGCAACGGTTCTAGCGAACTGATTTCTCTTTTGATTGAAACAAGAGCACCGAAACGCACTCTGATTCTTGGTCCAACCTATTCTGAATACTCCAGAGAACTTTCTTTCTCCGGAAGTACACAGGACTATTATCATCTTCAGGAAGCGGAAAATTTTGAATTAGATGTAGAAGATCTTTGCCGGACTTTGTTAAACGGATATGATTTTCTGATTCTCTGCAATCCGAACAATCCAACTTCTTCTGCCATCTTAAAAGATGAAATGCGTGCATTGCTTTCATTCTGCGCAAACCGCGATATCTTTGTCATGATTGATGAAACGTATGTAGAATTTGCACCTTCCGTTCAGGAAGTAACCGCTGTTCCATACACAAAAGATTTCTCTAATCTCATGGTACTGCGCGGTGTGTCCAAGTTCTACGCAGCTCCGGGAATGCGTTTTGGATACGGCATTACCGGAAATAAAGAATTCTTATCTCAGATGAAAGAAAAGCAGATTCCATGGTCCTTAAACAGTCTTGGAGCATATGCCGGCGAGCAGATGTTCAAAGACACTTCCTACATCCGTCAGACACGTGCATTAATCCTGACGGAACGTGACCGGATGTTTCTTGAATTAAAAAAGATGTCTTCTTTCAAGGTTTATTTTCCATATGGAAACTTTATCCTTGTGAAGATTTTAAAGCCAGAAGTAACTTCTTTCGATGTATTCGAAGCTTGTATAAAAGAAGGACTTATGATCCGCGACTGCTCTTCTTTCCAATGTCTGGATGGCGAATTCATCCGCTTCTGCATTATGAAACCAGAAGACAATAATCGGCTCTTAAAAGTATTGAAAACTATTTAATGATACCAGGGTCAAAAGGTCTGAAACCACCGGTGCTTGCACAAAGGTCTTTCTTAAAAAACGGGAGAATCTGATCCAACGATTCTCCCGCTTTTCTTCTTATTCTTTCTTTTGGTTTTGTACTTCCTTGCTTTTTCTATGATTCTACAGCTGTTTTCTAACAACAAGATAATCATCTCCATTCCGATAATATGGACATTGATAATGCTGATTTGTCATCAGACGGATGTAATCATCCTCATCCATATTCTTATCACAGAGATAACACTCATACTCCTCATCATAAATATAATAAGTGCATGTTTCACAGCTGGTTCTTGACTCTTTACTCAATTTTCTCTCTCCATTTCCCGCCCGTTGCAAGGACCTGTAGCATTGCATTCTGTTGCTGTTCGTTCTATGTGCAGCTGACAACTCTTTTCTTAGTATCATACCATGTTTTCATAGATTGCGTCCACTTTTCTGTCTAATGCAATTACCTTAGGCGCAACTAATAGCCTGTATTTTTTGTGTTTTATTTCTTATTTTCTGTATATTTGAATTATTTTTAACTTTTTTCTGATTTTCTATTGACAAATGCCTATCTGTGAGTTAATATAGAATCAACAAAAGGAAACGAAATAAAAAACAAAAAGGAGGACAAACCACCAGACACTTAATCCTTTCATTAAAATTAATTTTAAAGAAACAGAGGTATAGTCCAATGGGAAGGTAAATTAAATCCTTAAAAATCTAAAGAAAGAGGTACAGACCACCAGAAAGAGTAATTTAAAAAACGGAAACGATATTTAAAGAGAGAGAGGTAGAATCCAATGGGATAGTTCATTAAATCATCAAACAAATAAATTGAAAGAGGTAAATTCCAATGGGACGATAAGTTAAAATCCAAAATAGATAAAAGAAGAATCGAAAGAAGGATATTCCAATGGGATAATTAAATGAAATAAAATATAAAATCACTATTTGAGATAATAGTTTCAGATAGATATCAAGTAAATAAGGAGGAATATTCCAATGGATGGAATAACAAAGTGAAGATCCACTGTATAGCGTAGGTGCATACGGTGGATTTTCTTTTGTCTCTTTTTCGTGGATATCCCGGATAATCAAATGGGATAACAAAAAGGGGCAAAGCTTTTTATGCTTCCACCCCATCACTTAAAAATGTTTAAAGTCTTAATACATAGTCTTTTTATTATCTCTTCACAAAGTACTCTTCATACCATACAAGGAACGTATAGATTGTCCATACTTTTCTCCAGTTATCAGAATTTCCTCCAACATATTCATCAAAAATCGCATTGATTGCATCCACATCAAAGAATTTCTCTGCAATATCACTGTGGAAGAGACGCTGTACGTCCTGATTATATCTCTCATCAGCCATCCAGATACGGATTGGTACGATAAATCCCAACTTCTTACGGAATGCAATTTCTTCCGGAAGAACTTTCGCAGCTGCTGTACGGAATGCCACCTTATTCTGCTCTTCATTTACTTTAAAACGAGACGGCATACGAGATGCGATATCAAAAATTCTTCTATCTGTCAACGGCATACGGATCTCAAGTCCGGCTGCTGTACTCATCTTATCAACATTCAGGTAAATATCACCTTCCAGCCAAATCTGAATATCTACATCAGACATCTTTGTCAACGGATCAAGACCTTCTGTCTCCTCGTAGATTCCTCGTGCAAGTTCGATTGGCAGTACGTCTGGATCGTATTTCTTAAGAATCTTCTGCTTCTCGTCTTCTTTCATGATATTGGTATTTCCAACATAGAAATTCTTCAGATTCTCACCATAACGCTCTGCATTTCTGTACATGTTATAACCACCGAAGAATTCGTCAGAACCCTCTCCGGAATAACAGATCTTCGTATGTTCTGCTGTTGCATTACATCCAAGTGTAAATACAATCGCCGATGCATCTCCAAGTGGTTGCTCCATATTGTACATAACATAAGGTACAATATCAAAGAACTGCTCCGGTGTAATGATACTTCTGGAAAATTTTCTTCCAAGAAGCTGTGCTGTCTTCTCTGCAAGAACAGATTCATCAAATCTCTCTTCCTCATATCCACAACAGTCTGCCTGTTCTGCATCAGACATTGCAAGCACATAGGAAGAATCTACACCACCTGACAGGAATGATTCTACTTTTTCATCCGCTGTTTTTACCTCTGGCATGATTTCTTTCAGAGTATTATGAATCTCATCAGCCCAATCTTCCAGAGTCTTGCTCTCATCCGGATGAAATTCCGGTTTCCAGTATCTGTGAATCTCAAGCTTTCCATCCTGCCAGATCAGATAGCGTCCCGGCAACAGTTTTTTCAGTCCACGGAAAAATGTATTTTCTCCGGCAACATAGGTCAGACTTAAATACAGCTGAAGCATCTCTTCATTCAGTTCTTTCTTAAATCCCGGCTGATCGATAATATCACGGATCATCGTTCCATAAAGAAGCTCTCCATCTTCTGTCTCATAGTAATAGAATGGTTTTGTTCCAAACTGATCTCTCAGACAGAAAAGCTTCTGCTCTTCCTCATCCCATAAGGCAAATGCAAACATTCCGTGCATATGATCTGCCATCTCGCATCCCCATGTCTGATATGCCTTAATCAAAATCTCATGTTCTCTTTCTTCTCTGGAAAGTGTAAGATCAATTCCAAGTCTCTCACAAAGTTCTTCCCAGTTACGAATATGTCCTCTGTATGTTTTTACAATTATCATCTGTTTAACCTCTCTTTTGTCACCATCTTTGGTTTTTGAAAGTTGTTTCTTCTCCCGCTTATATCCTACAGATATCGACAACTTTCACGGTTCAATCCTATTCTACCACACTGACTTTTTCTTGTAAATTCTCAACTGTCACTCTGATACCAATCTCGGTCTGAAGCATATATAACATATGTATTTTAGTCAGAATGCATCTCACCTTCATTCGCTTCTTCCATTTGCACTTCTTCTGCTGCGCTACTTCCTGCTATCTCTGCATCAACATACCCAAAACGAATCACTGCCTGTGGCCAGTTAAGGCTGATTCTTGGTTTCTTCCCTTTCTCCGCACCTGCTTTTTCAATCAGATCAAGCAATTCTTCCAGAACTGTTTTTGTCAGATAACCTCCGCGCCAGTGAAACGTCAGAATTCTTCCTTTCTTTGCCATCTGAAGTGCTCTTTTGTAAACTTCTTCCGGTTTTGTAAAAGACAGTTTCCTTTCTTTATAATAGAAATGATCTCCGTCCGTACACTTCATAGCCGGAGCGATCAAAGGCTCATGATCCCGGAAAATCGATTTATCTTCCAGATTGAAATAATCATAACGGATTTCTTCTCCGATCGTACAGTTTCTTGTAAGTGTATTATCAAATGTCGCATCTAAATGATAATATTTCCCATTAATCCGCACGATATTCCATGTATGACGGTATTTGATTCCCTTATCCGGATTATTCCCGCAAATAGCGATCATACACCAGACTCCAAGCTCATCGCACAGCACTTTCACCGCTTTTGCAATCCCCTCACAAACTCCGACACCCTGTCCTAACGGACCAATAATCTCATGTGAATAAGGTTTCTTCAATTTATCGTATTTTACATTCTCGCAAATGAAATCATGAATGTATTTTTCTTTCTCTGATTCTGATAATTTCTGCGCCGGTCGTGCAAGTTTCTCTACTCTGGATTTCATTGCCTTCTGATGTTCTTTCACCTTCGCCCGGTCAAACAAATATTCCGGTAGAAACTGAATGTTCGGCGATTCCTGATAATAACGATACTTAAATCCCGTTGCCCAGAAAATCTCCGGGTGATCTAGGCGCATCCGGAAGAATACATTATACAATTCTTCTCCGCTCATACGCGGTACTTGAATCTCCTTCTCCATCTGCAAGATCCCCTGGCAGATTGCATGATACGCCGCCTGCTGCATCTTATTCATCTTACTATAATAAAATGGTTCCATACTTATCCTCTCCGGTCAGCAGAAAATTCTTCTATCTGAACTTTTCGTTTTTTTCCTTTCTTTTCCCAGATCATCAGACTGATTTTGTATTGGAGTGAATCTCTTGATGCAATAAATGGTTCCTCACGAAATATATTTATCCGAAATCCCTGTTCTTCTAACTCTCGTTTCCGCTCTGATGCTCTCTTCTCAATCTTACGATTCTGACTTTCTTCCTCATCTGTGAATTTTCTTCTCGGGTAATTTGCTGCTGCCATCTGCAGTTCTTCCATCAAAAGATCTGTGACTTCTGCATGACGCTTTTCCTGCAGCATCCCGGCAATCTTTTTTGCACTCAGCTTCCATGGATGTTTTTGATAAAACTTGAGACATCTTAATAACTTTTTATCTTCTACTGTTGCCGCAAGCTCCTGCATCACTTGATGTGCTTCTGCTGACGGTACCCACGGATTTTCCCTTGGAACTACATATTGCTCTGAAACTGCCGGATAACAGCAATGATTCAGCGGCGGAAAGTCCGCCAGCACAGCTAGTTTCCGCTCCGTCTGATTACAGTATTTTGCTCCCAGATAATCCAGTTTATCCCGTACGATTGCAATCTTATATTCTATCTGACGCAGATATTCCGCACCTTTCACCCAGAAATGTCCGATTTCTCCATAGTCATATAAGTGTACTTCTTCACTTAAATCCTCAAAAAAAATCGTAACCACGGTCTCACCCTGATGAACTACAAGGACATAGGACTCCTCCGGTTCTTCTGTTACACTTAACTCCGCTTCTAGTTCACCTTCATAATCCTCTCTATACTGACCTGTCATCCTTGCATTTTCAAAGACAAGAAAGCTCTCTACCGCATCGTTCATCAAATAAACCAGCCGCAGTTTTTCTTCTGTAAAAAGCAGTTCAAACTGTCCTTGTTCCAGCACTTCTCCTAGTTTCAGAAATGCTTCCGGCAATTGAATTTCACTCATTTTCCGCTCCCTCAGTACATTTGTCTTCCAAGCACTCACGAACCTTGTCTTCTTTCAAATCCTCACCGATCACGATCAGAATCTCCTGTCCTTCTTTGATTGGATTTACTGTCATCTTCTGTGTTGTCGCATTCAGCTCCATCCAGTCACCGGATTGATTCTTCATAAATCCTTTTACCCGGAACACTCTTCCGATATCATTAAGATTTTTATTGTTTTCTTTTTCAGAATCATCTGTGCATCCACGTTTACCAAACAGCTTTTTCACAGCCGGAACCAGTTCTTCTTCTGTCCGATTCAGATTCATAAAATATAAGGTCTGGAATCCATCCTTTTCTGTACCTTCCGGTCTGCGAAACGACTCAATCTGATAGCTGCTGTTCTGAATCTGTGCGAAATCTTCCTCTGTTAGCATATCCCAGTCTTTTGCGATCACTTCTTTTTCAATTCTTCTGGTACATCCAATGCGTTCAAGAGAACGATTGACATGTGAAATAATTCTGTTTTCCTGTTCTTCACAAGCATTGTCCTTATCCAGCCTGCTCAGCACGATCACACCCGCATCCGCCGCCTCAGATCCCAGCAAATATTCCGCCTGATCTGACAGATTTTCTTCCAGTCCCGCATCTACGATTGTGATCACACTTCCGATTTCGTACCACCGATCCAGAGGTTCTTCTCTTAATCCATCAAAAAATTCATCCACGTCATAGATTCCCGACGGCTCCACGATTACTCTGTCATATCCACACATTGCCATAGAGATCAGCTTTGTCTTGAATCGTCTGCGGTGTGTCTCTTTATCACACCCTCCGGAAATCATTTCCAGTTCACATTTTTCTCCCTGCAGCTCCTGAAGAAGCATCATATCCACATTCACCGCACCGAAATCATTTTCCAGAATTCCGATATTCAGACCCTGACGAAGCAGGTAGGATGCATACTCTTTTATAAATGTTGTCTTTCCTGCCCCCAGAAAACCTGTAATCAAATCTATCTTTACCATGATTGTTCCTCTCATATCTGATATACTCGCACAATTTACTCTAACTATAATACCACAATCTCCTTGCATTTCAAGAATTCCTCGGCATTCTTCTGCGCATCTCTGTGGTCTTGCCAGAGACTATATCAGCTGGGGGATTGACTCCCTCATTTGTTCAAGAATGCCTTGGCATTCTTGCTGCGAGGTGCGCGTCATGCAATTGCATGACATACTTCTACTGCGCACCTCTGCAATCCTGCCGGAGGCTATATCAGCTGGGGGATTGACTCCCACCACTGATACCAGCTTGTTTCTCACCACCTATAGAGGTGGGAGTCATCTCCCAGCTGATATAAATATAGAGTATTGAATCCACCGCCTGTTTTCCCTATAATAAACTTATCAACAATAAACGTTATTTTTTACGAGATTTTCAACATTTTCATCTCATCAAAACACACTTTGTGAAGATAACGCTTACGAAACGGAGAATTTATTATGGAATTTCAGAAGATCAGTTCCCCTTCCCTGAGGGATCTGTTTATTGAACAATTAGAACATCTGATTCTTTCCGGCAAGCTACAGGTCGGAGAGAAACTTCCACCGGAACGCCAGCTTGCTGAAATGATGCAGGTCAGCCGTGCGGTTGTCAACAACGGGATCAGTGAGCTGGAGAAGAAAGGATTCCTCACCGTAAAACCCCGCAGTGGAACTTATGTAGCAGATTTCCGCAGAAAAGGGACTCTGGATACATTGATTGCGATCATGAATTACAACGGCGGACGCATGCGTGATCAGGAGATTCGTTCCATCTTCGAAGTCCGCATTGCGCTTGATACACTTGCTGCACAGCTCGCCATCGACACGATCAGCGACAAAAACATCCAGCGTCTCCTCGAATTCGTTAATCAGATCCGTGATGCACAGGATGTCACCACTGCCATTGAAGCTGCTTACGAATTCCAACACGAGTTTGCCCTGATTTCCGGGAATACATTGATTCCACTTATTTTCCAGTCTTTCCGAGCACCGATTTTTAATATGTGGGAACGTTATTGTGAACTCTATGGGATAGAAGAATTATATCGAAGCAATTATAAGACCTGGCCTATATCCGAGACCGAGACACCCAAGGAGCGATTGCATGGGTTCAGAAATCCATGCAGGACTGCATTGATGGGAAGCATCAGATTTACTATGAATTGTAAATTTTGATTTGGTGCACGTAAACGAGAAGATATACTCAGGTTCATCAGATCAGGAATGATAAGAATAAGTCGATAAACTTCCCGTTCATCCAGCATAGGAAATTCTGTATTTAAGTGTTAAATTCGTTCCACGGCAATCCCTTCTGTCCTGGATAATGTAAGTGATGTGGATACTTTATTGTTGAGGACACATTTTAAGGCAGGAGCGGTTCTGAATACACTTTGTTCTGAATGTTAGAAAAAGCCCAAACAGAAATCACTCACGATGCCTGTTTGGGCTTTTTCGTTACATTCATTCAAAGGGATGAAGAGGAGCGGGCCGGTGTCCGATGCAATAAAGTATCCATATCACGCCCTTATCCAACAAAAGTTTTTGCTTCATCACTCAGAATTCAAACATCTAAATACAAATTTAAACTTCTGCTCTCGCCATTGCTTCCTTATAATCCTTCTGATCTGTAAAGATCTCATTCTTGTATGGATTCTTCTTCTGCTGTTTTGCTCTCTTAATGATCGCCATCAGACAAATCACATTTGCTGCAAGTGCAATTACCGCGATCACACCCTGCATGGTTGGATTAGCACTTGTCGGTCTTACTGCTGCATCCATGAATCCGTCAGAATACAGAGCCGGAATTACTGAGAAACGGCTTGCATCCTGGAATAATGGGAATACCTGAGCAAACATACACCACAGTGCCAGTGTATTCGCGCGGTTCTGGATCCAGCCACCCTTGTTCCAGAACATATTTGCAAATGTCGGAGCAAGAAGTAATGCAACACCACAGTAGAATGCATGTGTTGTCAGGTTATTGTATGTGTACTCAAAATTCCACAGATCATATGCAATAATGAAGCACCATGTCATATCCGGCCAAAGCATATCATCATGTTTCTTGGATGTGTAGATTCCCCACCATCCTGTCATACAGAAGATATTCAGAATTCCGGCAATTCCGTTCACCCAGTTCCACCATCCTCCGTAAAGCCATACATTTTCTGAAGACAGCCACCAGCGGTCACCGAATTCTTTCATTGCCATGAATCCACGGATACCTGATTCAAAATCACTTACTACTGCAATCAGAATATTGATTGCAACGATTGCAAACGGGAATACTTTGAACCATTCCGTCTTACCAATTCCCCATTTGTATTTCAGCATCATAAAACCAATACACCCTGCTGTTGCAGCATACAATTTTGCATAATGGAACCAGCTTGTCATATGTACATAAGTATCGTTATTCAGTGCCCATTCTGCACCATTTGCTGCACAGATATAGATTGCGATGAAATACACTGTAAGTATAGCCGGAATAGCTCCAAAACAGATCAGTCCACCGATTTTTGTACGTCTTGCGAATTCATTTGCAAGAACAAGTCCGGCAAACACCAGTACCCACCCTAACAGCTGCCAGCCGGCACCATCGCCATAAATTTGGAATAACATAATTATCCCCCTCCTTCTTTTAATTGGTTATACCAACCTATTGTTATCTTTTTAACATTATACTCTTCTTATTATTATGCGTCAATAAATGCACCTGTTTCTCCTATTTTTCAGCACTTTATAATAAAATATCTCTCCATATTTTTGTATTTTTACAATAGATTTGCACTTTGGCATCTGGTATGACCACAGCCACATCATTTTCTTTCTGACGATTCAGAAAATTCATTTAAGCATTCTTATTTTTGAGTTATCTAACAATTCAATATTCATTTTATTCTGTTTTATGCGTACTTTTCTTGATTTTTTTCATGTTTTTGCAAGAATACATATATATTTCTTGCAAATTTCATCTCGACTGTTTATAATTACATTAAAATGCATTATCAAGACACTAGAAAACATATATGTATTGTGAGGATGAAAACTATGAATTCAAATGATATATTAATTGCAAACACTGACGATCTGCGCAGTGAAATGGACTATTTAGAGAAAACTCTTTTGAAAGGACACCGCATCGACCCGAATCTTTATGAAGAATATGATGTAAAGCGCGGACTTCGTGATTCAACCGGCCGAGGAGTTCTTACCGGACTGACTGAAGTATCCGATGTCTGTGGATTTGATGTTATAAACGGACGTAAAATTCCTGCTGAAGGTGGACTTTACTATCAGGGAATCAATGTCAATGACCTTATCAACGGTCTGAAAGGCAAACGTTTTGGATTCGAGGAAACAACTTTCCTGCTCCTTTTCGGACGTCTTCCAAAAAAAGATGAATTAAAGCATTTTCTGAAAGTTTTATCTGAATTAGAAGATCTAAGCGGACGTTTTGTTCGTGACGTTGTCATGAAGGCCTCAAGCTCTAACATCATGAACGCACTCCAGCGCTGTGTTCTTACTTTATATACATATGATGAGAACCCGGAAGATATTTCTGTTGAAAATGCACTGCGTCAGGCTCTTGAACTTATTGCAAAGCTTCCACTGATCGCAGTATATTCTTATCATGCATACAGACATTTCCGTAAAGATGAGACACTTCTGATCCGTAATCCGGAGAAAGGCCGCTCTCTTGCCGAAAATATTTTGTACATGCTTCGTCCGGATGGACAGTATACAGAACTAGAAGCCAAGGTTCTTGATGTTGCACTGATTCTTCATGCAGAGCATGGTGGTGGTAACAACTCTACTTTCACTACTCACGTTGTTACTTCTTCAGGAACAGATACTTATTCTGCAATCGCTGCTTCCATCGGTTCCCTAAAAGGACCACGCCATGGTGGTGCGAACTTGAAAGCACAGGGGATGTTCGATAATATTAAGAAGTCTGTCAAAGACTGGACTAACGAAGATGAGATTCGTGAGTATCT
>OLBG01000163.1_pt1 | contig 12284 bp, 10 predicted proteins | sample 1607361 | NCBI WGS metagenome assembly OLBG01 (sample SAMN02674597, study PRJEB24791) | human gut metagenome, SKBSTL013 | isolation source: stool | host: Homo sapiens | place: USA | reverse complement strand
CGTGTGCTCTTCCGATTGGTAATTCTCCAAAATGAATCCTTCCATTTACTTCCAACGCCTGCAATTTTTCCATTTCTTCTCTCTGTTTTTCCAGCATTTTACGTCTTGTTTCCTGCTTCTGTTCTGCCGATTCATGGATGGCACTTCTTCTGGATTTTTCTCTGTATGTACGCACTCTCGGTTTCAGCGTAATCTCCATTGGCTGCTCTTCATAGACTCCGATGTTCATGCTGTCTGTCTCACGGATCAGATCTCCTGCCAGATGCTGCGGACATTCCATGCCGAATACCATCGCCGACATCTTATGCGCCTCTTCCACATCCTGACACCGTAGGAACAATTCTGCTACTTTCCGGTATTCCTCTTTTCTATTCGCACCCAGTGCATTCTTTTCGCTCAACTGTGCAGCGTATCTTGTAATCCTTCGGATGATATCATTGGTGGCATCAAAAAGTTTTCCCGCTTCATTCTCCTGTCCTTCATTTCCCACGAACCAGTCATAGATGCTCTGATATCGTCCCTGAACTTTCTGCTCTATCATTTCTTTCGAGATTTCTATCTCCATACGCGGAATTGACAATTCATAATCTACAACTTTTTCAAATACCTGCTTTTTCAGTTCTTCGTTCTGTAAACGCAGATTTTCTTCGATCACTCCGACATTTCTCTGCAGTCCTTTAATGAAGCTTCGCAAATATTCAATCAGCCGGTCCTTGAACACCAGGAATTCTTTCGTATGCATCATCTCTTCCGCCCGGACGCTGTTCAGATCCCTGATATAATCCTGATAATTCTGATTCAGCCGGACAAAATCATTATTCAGATCTGTCCACCATGTGTATACTTCATTCTTATCTTTTCCTGCCGTGTCTGGAAAATGCTCTACACTTCTCCTTATGCGCTCCAGAAGTGTCGGTTCTAATGATGCTCCCTCAATGAACAGATTCTCTAACCGAATTACCAGACGTTCTATCTCCACACTGTACTCTGTCATCTGATACCGGTACTTTTTGTTCTTGAATTCTTCGATGGATGCGACCTTTTTTGTATCCTGGATCGTATTCAGGTTCTTCCACTCTGTCAGCATGGTGAGATCCTGCTGGCACTGTTCCGGTCTGTAATCCGCAAAAAGCGGGTCCTGTATCATTTCTTCATAGACCTCTTCCTGATAGAGCCAGTATTTTAATTTCTCATAATGCTCGAAAAAGATACGCATGATACAACGGTATCTGCTTACGTTGTCGGCATTTAAATATTTTGCTTCTGTCAATGGCTTGATTAATTTGTCTGATACCTGCATAGAACTTCTCCTTCTGGTTAATTAAGTTCAGTATAGCACATTTCTTGGAGTAAATCATCCTTTCTTGGGATTTTCCCCCTGCTAGAAGATAAAAAACACCCTTCCTCTCACGGAGACCCGCAAAAGGAAGGGTGTAGAACTCAATATCCTATTGTCGTACCAATCACCGCATGTTCGTACCAGCAAAGCCGGTACCAGCTGTTACTCAGCACGGCACTTCAAGCACTTTTGAGCGTAGAGCTGTGATTAGCAGTTCTCAGCGAAGTACTTAATGGTACGGACCATCTGAGAGGTGTAGGAGTTCTCGTTGTCGTACCAAGACACGACCTGAACCTGATAGGTGTCGTCGTCGATCTTAGCGACCATGGTCTGGGTAGCGTCGAACAGAGAGCCGTAACGCATGCCGATAACGTCGGAAGAAACGATCTGATCCTCGTTGTAGCCGAAGGACTCAGAAGTAGCAGCCTTCATAGCAGCGTTGATAGCTTCCTTGGTGACATCCTTGCCCTTGACAACGGCAACCAGCAGAGTGGTAGAACCGGTGGGAACGGGCACACGCTGAGCAGAGCCGATCAGCTTGCCGTTCAGCTCGGGGATGACCAGACCGATAGCCTTAGCAGCACCGGTGGTGTTGGGAACGATGTTCTGTGCGCCAGCACGAGCACGGCGCAGATCGCCCTTGCGCTGAGGACCGTCCAGGATCATCTGGTCGCCGGTGTAAGCATGAACGGTGGTCATGATACCGGAAACGATGGGGAAGGTCTTGTTCAGGGCGTTAGCCATGGGAGCCAGGCAGTTGGTGGTGCAGGAAGCAGCGGAGATGACCTGATCCTCAGCGGTCAGGGTCTTCTCGTTGACGGAGTAGACGATGGTCTTCAGATCGTTGCCTGCGGGAGCAGAGATAACGACCTTCTTTGCGCCAGCCTGGATGTGAGCCATGCTCTTCTCCTTGCTGGTGTAGAAGCCGGTGCACTCCAGAACGACGTCAACGTTCAGCTCGCCCCAAGGAGCATCCTTTGCATCCTTAACAGCGTAGATCTTGATTTCCTTGCCGTCAACAATGATGGAATCCTCGGTGGACTCGACAGTGTGCTTGCCCTCGCCGATCTTGCCGCAGAAAGAGCCCTGAGCAGTATCGTACTTCAGCAGGTGAGCCAGCATCTTGGGGCTGGTCAGGTCGTTGATTGCGACGACCTCGTAACCCTCAGCATCAAACATCTGACGGAAAGCCAGACGGCCAATACGACCGAAACCATTGATAGCAACTCTAACAGCCATTGTAATAGTACCTCCTAATTATTTTACCCATAATCGGATAAATCACGGTATCTTTATTGTAGACCAAAACCGGCAAACTTTCAAGTGTCTGCTAAAAAATTAACAACATAATTTTATCTTTTTTGGCTTTTGTACGATTTTATGCACCCCGCAACAAAGCTTTTGTTCAATTACACCAAGGGTGCGCAGTCGCTTTTGTCAGTTATTTCCAGCTTTTCCCTGCCCAATACAGGCAAGCCCCATACCGCCGATGCAGCACAGCGCAAGGCCGGAAAGCAGTTCCGGCAACACCGCCGCCATGCCGCCGCCAAAGCCTGCTGCCAACAGCAGGAGCACCCGGGGCAGCTCCCAGCACAGGCACAGACAAAAGGCTGCAAGCGCCGCTGCGTGCAGGCTACGGCCATTTTCCGGCCGGGGCAGATACAGCGTGCGCGCCAGCGCCGCCAGAAACAGCAACGCCGCCAGCTCCTGCCAGACTGCTGCTGTGGGCTGTACCCGGTGCCAGCTGGAACTGTTCTCCATAAAGCGCATCAACACATTCCAGTAGAACAACGCACTGCCCGCAATGGCCACCGGCAGACCACCGGCGGGCGTTTTCCAGCCGTCTCCGCGCAGCCAGCTGCGGCCAAGGTTGCTCAGCCACACGGCACAGGCCACCTCCAGCAGAATGCGCACAAAGGTGCTTACCGTACCGGCGGCCAGCACAAACTGTGCTGCACCGGCAGCCAGCATACACACTGCCCCGGCAAAGGCCAGCACGCCTGCCGCCGGGCGGCGGCTGCGCAGCGGCTCCGGGGGCAGCGGGCGGCTGCGCCCGGCCAGCACTGCGGCCAGCACCACAGCGCCCAAGACGAGATACCGCCACCACACCGCACCTGCGGTACACAGACCGGTGGCCGCGTCGGTGGCAAAGGCAAGGTCTGCGCCGCGGCCAAGGCCAAGCAGTACGCAGAGCAGGACAATAATTAACTCTAACGGTTCCATTAACGCTCCTCGATGGGCTTATATTTCTGGCGCACGCCCAGATACTTGTAGGCCGGGCGGATGATACGGTTGGCAAAGATCACCTCTTCCACCCGGTGTGCGCACCAGCCCGGCACACGGGCGATGGCGAACAGCGGGGTGTACAGATCCTCCGAGATGCCCAACATATTGTAGATCAGACCGCTGAACAGGTCCACGTTGGCGCACACCGGCTTGGAGCTGCCCTTTTCCTCAGCAAAGATGCCGGGTGCCAGCCGCTCGATGCTGCACAGCATATTGTACTCTTCCTCAAAGCCCTTTTCGTAGGCCAGATGCTTTGCGCGCTGCTTCAGGATGACCTCACGGGGATCGCTGATGGTGTAAACCGCATGACCCATGCCGTAGATCAGGCCGGAGCCGTCGCCCGCCTGCTTGCGCAGGATGCGGCGCAGATACTCGCGCACCTCATCGTCATCCTCCGGGTTCTCGACGTGCTTGAGGATATCCTGCAGCTGGCGGTTGACCATCAGGTTCGCGCCGCCGTGCTTGGGGCCCTTCAGAGCACCGATGGCCGCAGAGATGGCCGAGTAGGTGTCCGTACCGGAGGAGGACAGCACGCGGGTGGTAAAGGTGGAGCAGTTGCCGCCGCCGTGGTCTGCGTGGACCAGCAGGCACATATCCAGCAGTTTTGCCTCCTCGTGGGTGAACTTCTGATCCGGGCGGTAGGTGCTGAGGATGTGCTCTGCCGTGCTCTGGCCGGGCTTGGGCAGGTGGAAGAACATGCTCTGTTTATCGTAGTAGCGGCGCTTCATCTGGTAAGCGTTCACCATCATGGTGGGCATGCTGGCGATCAGGTTGATGCTCTGGTTCAGGATGTTCTCAAGGCTCAGATCCTCGGCGCGGTCATCGTAGGAGTACAGGCCCAGCACGCAGCGCTGCAACTTGTTCATGATATTGGGCGAGGGAGCGTTCATAGTGTCCATGAAGCCGTCCGGCAGGGCGCGGGATTCTGCCAAGATCTCGCAGAAATCGTCCAGCTGCTCCCGGGTGGGCAGGCTGCCGAACAACAGCAGCCAGATCACTTCCTCAAACACGAAGCGGTCGTTGCGGTAAGCCTCGTCCACGATCTCGTTGATGTTGACGCCCCGGTAGATCAGCTTGCCGGGGGTGGGGATCACATGACCCTCCTGATCCTTTTTGTAGCCCACAACGTCACAGACGTTGGTCAGGCCGGCCAGCACGCCGGTGCCATCCGGGTTGCGCAGGCCGCGCTTGACCCCCAGCCGCTCGCTGGTCTCCGGGTCGATGTAGTTGTTTGCGATGTACTCCTCGCACAGGGTACGCATGGTCGTCGGGTCCAGCGTTGCCACTTCTGCGTGTGCAAAGTTCATAGGAGTGCTCCTTTCCGTCTCTTACTTCTTATACTTTCCGATCCAGTCCATCCTACTCTCTGATGGACATACTTTTATAATATCGCTTTTATGAAGTAAATTCAAGCGCTAAGTGTACACTTCTCACCGCAAAGCGCAAAAATACCGGGGTTTCCCTGCGTATTTCCTGCCGGTTTGCACGCTGCCGGGCGTATGATGTCCCCAAAGCTTGCGTTCCGGGAGGAGGTCTAGTATGAAACGTTCCTTTTTGCTGCTGTGCACCGTTCTGCTGGTGCTGGGCTGCGCGTTGCCGTGTGCTGCCTACCGTCTTGCCTGTATGGCACTTGTTGTGCAGGGCACTGCGCCGTCCGCAGCAGAGGCGGCCTCTGTCACCTCAGAAGAAAGCAGCAGAGTGGCTCCCTCCCCTGCTGACACAGCCGATACCGTTTGCTTTACGGATCAGAGCACCGGGCAGACGATAACGCTGCCGCTGCGGGAATACCTGATTGGGGCAGTTGCCGCCGAGATGCCGGTCAGCTGGCCGGATGAAGCGCTGAAGGCGCAGGCAGTGGCGGCGCACAGCTACGCTCTGTACCGCCGGGACCACAGCACCGGGGAAAACGGCGCATGGTTCACCGCAGACCCCGCCCGGCGGCAGGGCTGCCTGACCGATGCAGTGCTGCACAGTTACTGGGGCACCGCATACGCGGCCAACTACGCCCGGCTTTCTGCGCTGGTGGATGCAGTACAGACGCAGGTGCTATATTACGAGGATGCCCCCGCCGGGACAAGCTACTTTGCCATGTCCAATGGCCGCACCGAAGCCAGCGAGAAGGTGTGGGGCACCGCCCTGCCCTATCTGGTGCCGGTGGACAGCAGCACCGACACCGCCGCCGACAACTACGAATATACCCTGAACCTTTCCGCCGCCCAGTTACAGCAGCTGCTAGCTGAGCGTCTGGGCATTGCCGCCGACCTTTCGCAGCAGGCGCAGTGGTTTGGCACGCCGGTGCTCACTCCCTCCGGCTATGTGGACAGCCTGCCGGTCTGCGGGCAGACGGTGCAGGGTACCGCCCTGCGCAAAGCGCTGGGGCTGCGCAGCGCCTGCTTTACGGTGGTCTGCCAGAGCGGCACCTTCTCCTTCACCACAAGGGGCTACGGCCACGGCGTAGGCATGAGCCAGTGGGGTGCAAAGGCACTGGCAGAGCAGGGCGCAGACTACCGCGCCATTCTGGCGCACTACTACCCCGGCACAGAACTGCGGAGGTAATAGCCGCGGAAAAATCATTTTAAATTTTGTGGTTCAGAACCGCCTGCAGGCGGTTCTGAACTACTTTTTTGCAGAAAAATCCTAAATTACACAAATAGGGCTGCTGCACAAAGCAATGTGCAGCAGCCCTGAATTATTTCTTTTTATCAGTCGAACAGCTTTGCAAACCAGCTTACGGTGGTCTCAGCAGCAGTTTCTACCGTGGTCTCCATCTGCTGGACCGTCTGCTGCAGCTTGGTGCCCTCAGCATCCTTGACCGACCAGTAGGTCTGGGTGCTGCTTGCGCTGCCGGACACCGTGAAGTCCGAGGCAAAGCACAGGCTCTCACCCGTAGAGTCGGTCACCAGCACCATATAGCTGTAGCTGCCCTCCGGCAGCTCCCCGAAGCGGATCTGACTGTCCAGCGTGTTCAGAGAGAAAGCGGCGGCGTTTGCCTGCGCCGCCGCACTCTGCACGGTCTGGTCTGCCGCATCCAGAATGGCCACCTGTACACTGGTCAAGGTAGTGCCGGTAGCGCTGTTAGCCGTACCGGTCAGCGCCATGCCGCTGCCGGTGCGGATATTCACCGGGTAGCGCACGCCCTCCAGCCGCAGACCATCGGCCTGTGCCGCCACGCTGTTGTGATCTGCAGTGACGTACCAGTAACAGGACGCTCTTGCAATGGACACGCTGGAGCTGGTAATGGGGATGCGGCCGTAGCCGATGTTCCCCGCCGGATCGGAGCAATAGAAAATACCGTTGGTGTAGTCAGTCAGCAGCACCGCATGGGGCTGGGTGCGGTCGTAGAGGACGATGCCCTCCGGGTGCTGCTCCAGCAGGGAGATCAGCACCGCCGTTTTGCTTTGTAGCCCGGAAGGCAGGGTGGCGTAGCCCACCTGCATCTCCTTATATGTAAAGCTGTGCGCAAGGCCGTTGGCCCATGCTGTGGAGCGCACACTGTTCTCGGTCACGTTCGTCCAGTCGCTCAGCCCGTCAAAGTAGGCGCGGCGGCGCAGCATCATGGCTGCGGAGGCCAGCGTACAGGTGCCGCCCCGGCTCTGCTTGAAGTAGAAGCCTGCGTCCACATTCAGATCCACTGCCAGTGCAGCGGGCAGACAGGTAAGCAGGAAAGCAAGGCTCAGTGCCAGGGTCAGCAATCGTTTTTTCAGGGCGTGCGGTGCGGCGGTATTCACGGTTCGGTATTTCCTTTCTTGTTTCTTTGCGGATCTCATAGGGATCTACCGCTATAAAGTATACCAGCCTGTCATTCTTTTGTAAACAATCCTCCGTCTTTTTTCTCAATATCAACACGTTTAGGGGATATTCATTGGTTGCCTTTCACAAATTTTTCTGCAATATTCCACGCATTTGACAAAGTTTCGTCCTACCCACCGCAGAACTATGAAAAGAAATTTCTTTTTTGCCCGGTGCGCAAGGGCGCAAAAAAGTCCGGTACGCCTGCGCATTCGTCCCAGCATTTCACAAAATAATACCCTTCTTGGCAATGCCGCAGTCAGTCCGTCGTTGTCTGCCGCAGTTTGGGCCGCAGAGGACAGCGCCTCTGCAAAGGGCTGGCAATTCAAGGCCTTCGGCACCTCCTCCGCAGCAAACGTTAACACCCTTGCAGACGGTGCAGACATTCACGGTAAGGTCGCCCTGAACGCCTGCACCGTGAAGGAGGACGGCACCATCTTCCCCTTCTGAGTAAGGCGAATGCTGCCGCATAACCATTAAAAAACAGAAAACCGGAACCTTTTTGTGAGCCCTTGCGGCTCTGAAAAGGTTCCGGTTTTTTTGCGATCTTTTTTCAGTGGGCTATCCGCCCGTCAGCTATAACGCCTTTCACTCCGCCCAGTGCCTGCTGGATCTTTGCAAAGTCCTCCAGCGTCAGTGCCTCCGGGCGGATGCGGGCATCAAAGCCTGCGGATTCGATGGCGGCAATGACCTTTTCCTTGGGCAGGTTCAGCCCGCCTGCAATGGCATTGGCAGCAGTCTTGCGGCGCTGCCCAAAGGCGGCGCGCACCAGCGCAAAGTAGCCTGCCTCGTCCTCCACCTGCACGGCGGGGGTGGGACGGATGTCCATGCGCACCACAGCGCTGGTCACCTTGGGGGCGGGGTAAAAGCTGCCCGGTGCAGCAGTGAACATCAGCTTGGAGGTGGCGTAGTAGTTCACCGCGCAGCTGATGGCGCTGGAAGCGCGGGTGCCAGGCACGGCGGCCAGACGGTCGGCGGCTTCCTTCTGCACCATGACGGTCAGGCTCTCAATGGGCAGGCGGTCGCCCAGCAGCTTCATCACGATGGGGCTGGTGATGTAGTAGGGCAGGTTTGCGCACACTGCCACCGGCATCCCCGGGAACTCCTCGGCAATGAGGGCTTTCAGGTCCACCTTCAGCACATCCTGTAGCACCAACTTGAAGTTGTCCACCCCGGCCATGGTCTCGGCCAGCAGGGGCGGCAAACGCTCGTCTACCTCGATGGACACCACCTTGGCGGCGCGCTTTGCCAGCTCCTTAGTCAGCACACCGATGCCAGGGCCGATCTCGATGACACCGTAGCGCTTGTCTACCCCGCTGGCATCCACGATCTTGGTGGGGATGCCCGGGTTGATGATAAAGTTCTGCCCAAAGCCCTTAGAAAGTGCAAAATCGTATTTTTCGCACAGGGCACGGATCACAGAAAGGTCGGTCAGTTCCGGCATAGGGTCATTTCCTTTCTCAGAAAAAGGCTGTTGCAGAACGCAGCAGCCTTTTTGGTGTTTATGGTTCAGGATCGTGGGGTTCACTCCGCTGCGTTTGCAGCTGTTTCCGGCTCAGACGCAGCAGTCTCACCCTCGGCGGGCTCTCCCTCCGCAGCTTCTGCGGGGGCGGTATCGTCTGCTGCGGCAGAGGAAGCAGCACTGTCCGCTGCTGCGGCAGAGCTTGCGCCCGCCAGCGTAGTGGTGCCGCTCAGCTGCTGGGCAGCGCTGACAGCGCGCTGTACCTGCGGGTCGGTCTGGGGGGTGTAGTCGTAGAAGTTCGTTGCTTCCTCTGCGCTCAGGGCACGCTCCACATCCACAGTCAGGCCGGTGCCGTCAAAGCAGCTGCCGTCGCCGCAGACCAGCTTTGCCACCGTGATGACCACGGCACTGCCGTCCGACAGACGCTGCGGGCTGCTCTGGATGGTGCCCTTGCCCATGGTGGTGGTACCCACCAGACGGGCACCGTTCATGGTGCGCAGGGTGGCTGCGAACAGCTCGGCTGCGCTGGCGGTGTTGCCGTTGACCAAGCAGACCATCGGCAGGCTGACGGCACTTTCCGCATCGCTGCTGCCGATGACGGTGCGGTTGCCGTTTTTATCCTCGGCGTAGGCCACCGTGCCCTCCGGGGCGATCAGGTCAATGCAGTTGATGGCATCTTCCAGAATGCCGCCGCCATTGTCCCGCAGGTCGAATACCAGACTGGCTGCGCCGTTTGCGGTCAGGGTGCGCAGGGCATAGTCCAGCTCGCTGGGCGTGGTGCCGTCGAACTGACGAATGCGGATATAGCCCACATTGTCCAGCAGCTGGTAATCCACGGTGGTGCTGGTGTATCCGGAGTGGGTCAGCTCAGCGGTTTTACTGGCGGCAGAGCTGTCCAGCCATGTCACGGTAACGGTAGTGCCCGCCTCGCCCTGCAAGGCTTTGTACACGGCATCTGCACCGGACAGGCTCTTGACATCGGTATCGCCCACGGTGGTAATGTAGTCCCCCACGGCGATGCCTGCTTCCTGTGCGGGAGAGCCATCGTAAACACGGGTCACCTTAGCGTAGCCGGTCTGGTCGATGCCAAGTTCCACGCCGATGCCCAAAATCTTGCCGCTCTGGATGTTCATCAGCTCGGTGTAGGCGTTGGCGGTGTAGTAGCGGGCGTACTTGTCGCCCGTGCCCAGCAGATAACCGGCGGTCAGACGGTCGTACAGGGTGGCCTCATCGATGGTGTAGTAATCGTTGCTGCGGACATAGCGGTCCACCTCAGCGATCTTGTTGTACATGCTTTCCTTTTCCTTCACGCTGGAAACGGTGCTGTCAAACAGGCGCATCGCCACCAGCATGGTAATGGAAAAGGTAACGGTCATGGCCAGGATGACGATGCTGACCGCCATGCCGACCGATATCTTACGGTTCATCTTCTTCCCTCCTCTGTCAGACCAGCAGCATCATAACCACGCTGCCCAGCATGGAAAGTGCAAAGATCCCTGCCAGGATCAGACAGCCCACGCGCAGGATGCGCTTGCGTTTTTCTTCCTTCATAAGCCCTGACGGCCTCCTTTGATACAATGCAGATTATTTCATGGGGATATAACCACGGGGGTTGACGGCATTGGCCTTGGAGCCGCCCTTCCAGACCTCCAGATGGAGGTGGTTGCCGGTAGAGTTGCCGGTGCTGCCCACATAGCCGATGACCTCACCCTGCTGGACATACTTGCCCGCCGAGGTGGCGACCGACCGCATGTGGCCGTACAGGGTGCTGTACTGGTTGCCGTCGGACATTTTGCCGTGGTAGATGATGACATAGTTGCCATAGCCGCCGCTGGACCAGCCCGCCACCTGCACATAACCGCTGGCGGCTGCATAGATGGGCGTACCGCCCGGGGCGGCAAAGTCGGTACCGGCGTGGAGCTTGTTGACCCCCGTAACGGGGTTCTTGCGCCAGCCGTACTCACTGGAAATGCGGCTGTAGCTCTTCAGCGGGCAGATAAAGCCGGTAAAGCTCAGCTGAGGCTGGCTGGAAGCCGCCTGCGCAATGAGTTTCTGGATCTGGCCCTTCACGGCCTCGTAGTTCAGCTCGTCCGACTCGATGGCGGCCTGTGCGGCAGCCTGGGCCTTCTTGGCATCAGCCGCCGACATCTGGGCCGCCGAGATGCTGCTGTTCAGCTCGCTCTGCTTGGACTGCATCTGGCTGTTCTGGCTGTCCAGCTCTTTCTTCTGGCTCTGCAGGTCAGCCTTCTGGCTCACCAGCTCGGCACGGTCGCTTTCCAGCGCGGTCTTGTCGGCTTCCAGCCCGGCCTTGGCGGTTTTCATGTTGTCCATGATCTCGGTGTCCTTCACCGAGATGTCCTGCATGACCTCGTTGAAGGTCAGCAGTTCATACAGGTCGTTCACCGCGCTGAGCATGGCCACGCTGCCGCCGTCCCGCAGCTCCTGCATGGCGGCCATGTGCTTTTTGAAGTCGCTCCACTGGTCCTGGATCTCCAGCTCCTTTTCCTCGATCTCCGTTTCCTTTTCGGCGATCTCGGTCTCCTTGGCGCTGATCTCCTGTTCCTTCTGGCCGATGCTGTTCTGCACCGAGGCGATCTGCCCGCTGAGCACACTGATCTGGTCCTGAATGACGCTGACGCGCTCCTTCAGTTCGCTTTCCAGCGCCTTGGCGGCAGCTTCTTTCTTTTTGGCATCGTTCAGTTCCTGCTCATGCAGCTTGATGGACTGCGACAGCTTGTTCAGCTTGTTCTGCAGGCTGGACATACTGCTGCTGCCCGTGGCCGCCGAAGCCGGGTATACCGTGGCCGTGACCAGCAGGCAGATGCAGGCCAGGCACAGGCTCACCGCACGCACTACGCGGGTGCGGGGGCTTTCCGGCCGGGCATGACGGGCTTTGTGGCCCGGTGCGTGGAGCCGGAAAGGTTTTGCGTGCATTGCTTTTTTCATGGACGTCTCCTTTCGGTCAGACATTCAGATGCTTGCGGATGGAGAACATGCTGCCCAGGCCGCCCACCAGAGCGCCGCCCGCCAGGCTGTAGATCACGACGGTGGGCCAGACGTTGGCCACCGGTACCAGGGCATGGCCCATGATCATCTGCCACAGGCCGCCCAGCGTGGGCGACAGCTGAACGATGTAGGCATAGCCGCCGATGGTGGCAGCTGCCGTCAGGATGCCGGAGAGCAGGCCCATCGTCAGGCCCTCGATGACGAAAGGCAGGGTGACGAGGGCGTTGGTAGCGCCGACATACTTCATGATCTCGATTTCACGGCGGCGGGCAAAGACGCTCAGCCGGATGGTGGTACCCACCGTGATGATGCTGACAGCCATCAGCACCAGCACCAGACCGCGCCCGACCTTGGTGACAGCCTGCTGGACCTCCACAAAGGTCCTGGTCATCTCGATGGGAG
>OLBG01000160.1_pt1 | contig 12445 bp, 10 predicted proteins | sample 1607361 | NCBI WGS metagenome assembly OLBG01 (sample SAMN02674597, study PRJEB24791) | human gut metagenome, SKBSTL013 | isolation source: stool | host: Homo sapiens | place: USA | reverse complement strand
AAAATACATAAGGAAGGAGGTTAAGAGAATGTCAAGGACTTCAAAGATTACAGCACTTTATGAGAGATTATCAAGAGATGATGACCTGAATGGCGAGAGTAATTCCATTACCAATCAGAAAAAATACCTCGAAGATTATGCCCGTAGAAATGGCTTTGAGAACATCCGCCATTTTACTGACGATGGTTTTTCGGGTGTAAATTTTGTTGAGGTAAGATAACGATACCTTTTTTGCAGAGGGTGTTATCTTACCTCTTTTTGATGTATGTTAGATAGCATAACTCTTTACGTCGGCTCCTATCTGTCTGAAATAGGAGATACTTTCAGTAGGCTTGTCGCCTGTATCAACTCTGCCGACAAAGCTATAAAAGATTTCGATTTTGCGGGTGTTCGTTTCCTTATCCAGTTCGTGAATAAGAATACGGTCAATAAATTCATGGACGTTTTCGTAGGTCAGTTCTTCAATCGCTGTGTATCTGCGTACCAGTGCGACAAACCTTTTTACGTCCGCGCTGCGCTCGGTGGCGTTGTCGATTTCCTGTGACAGCTCCGCAATCCTCCGGGTCAGCGTCTTTTTTTCTTCATCATAGCCGGAAGTCAGAAAAGCAAATTGTTCATCTGAAAGTTTCCCTAAAGCGTTGTCCTCGTAGAGCTTGCGGAATAAGATGTTCAGCTCGTTAATACGGTTCTGCGCCTTGTCAAGCTCTTTCCGCTGCTGTGTCAGCGTCTTTTGTACTGCCTTTGCGCTGCACTCGTTGGCTGTTTCGATAAACTCCTGTTCATGCTCTTTCACATAAGACGTTACTCGCTGCAAGTCTGCAAGGACAAGTTCTTTCAATACGCTTTTGCGGATATAATGCGTAGTGCAGAGCATATCATTTCTTGCCCGGTTGCGGTAGTTGCCGCAAGTGTAGGCGTGTTTCCGTTCAAGCGTCCCGGCTCCGCGTACTGCATACATTTTGTAGCCGCAGTCCCCGCAAAAGAGCAGCCCGGAAAACAGGTCAATTTCATCAACCTTTGTCGGGCGTTGCCGGGTGGCAATCCGCTTCTGTGCAAGTTCAAAGGTTTCTTCATCAATCAAAGGTTCGTGAGTGTTGGGGAAGAAATACCTTTTTTCCTCCGGGTTCTTTTTCGTCTTTTTCGACTTATAAGATACCTTGTAGGTTTTCCCGGTTATGGTATGCCCTAAATATTCTTTCCTTGTCAGAATGTCGTACAGCGTCTTATCCGGCCAGTTGTACCATGCGTTGAGCTGTGGGCGGGGGTGGCGTTTGCTCCCTGTCCTGCGGTAGCGCAGTTCCCCGACGGTCAATATCTCATTGTCCCGCAGCCAGTTCTGGATTTCACACATACGGTCGCCCCGTACATACATTGCAAAAATCTGTTTTACGACGTGCGCCGTTTCCGGGTCGGGTATCAGATGATTGCGGTTATCCGGGTTGATAAGGTAGCCGTAAGGAGCTTCGCCGTTGACGCGCTCGCCTTTCTGCGCCTTTGCCTGTTTGACAGCCCGGATTTTCTTTGAGGTGTCGCGGGCGTAAAACTCGTTGAACCAGTTCCGCAGAGGGGTAAACTCGTTATCTTCCCTTGCTGTGTCTACACCGTCGTTAATGGCAATGTAGCGCACTTCATATTCGGGAAAGACAATCTCTATCAGCTCCCCGGTTTTCAGATAATTACGTCCCAGACGGGAAAGGTCTTTTGTTATGACGGTCGCCACGTTCCCGGCTTCAACCTCATGCAGCATGGCTTGAAGCCCCTCACGCTCAAAGCTCACGCCGGAAAATCCGTCGTCTACGAAAAAGCGCGTGTTGAAAAAGTGGTGTTCGTCAGCATACTTTTGTAAAATCAGTTTTTGGTTCTGTATGCTCTCGCTTTCCCCGGCTTGCATATCTTCCTGGCTCAATCTGCAATATAAAGCGGTAATCTTGTCTGTCTGTAACATTTTGTCCTCCTTTCCGACGACAGACAAGCATGGTATTTGTACTGTCTATATTATACCACATACCGCTGCCTGTGTCATGTATAAAATGTGAAGAAACGCCCTATTTCCGGGCGTTTGCGGGGTTCAGTTCCATGTCTTTGCGAATGAGTTTTTTTATCTTTTTATCCAGTGTGTCCGTTGCGCGTTCACTTGCGGACGAACATACAAGGTAAGTAACTTTTCCTATTTTATGCTCCGTTGTGGTAACGGGCGTTTGGTTTTGCGTCAAAGAAAATCCCCCTTTCTTTCGCAAACATATAATACAGTCTATGAATAGCAGCAAGTCCACTATTCAAGAAAACAAAGGCTTTAATCGGACGGTTATTAGCATAACCTCATGGGAATTTCACCCCGGCATGGTTCTCATGCCGCCCTACCCATTGCCTGCGACGCTCTTAACGCTCGGACTGTGGCTGTAAGGAAGTATCATTGTATATTTTGCGTGTCGTCGCCCGCAAGCCGCTACACTTGCTTTCCGGCGCGGTGTTGGTCGCTCGGCTGTCCGGGCGGGGATAACCTCACCCGGATAGCGTCATGGCGCACCCGCCGTATGGCTCGGCGCAAAAGGAACGTATCCGATTTGCCCTATGCTGCGCCGCCGTTATCTTGCGCCGCTTTCTTTGTCAAGGTTCAGAATGGCTTTGCTGCCGCGTCAGCAGCGGAACGGAAAAGGGGGAGAGAGAAAGCGTCCCGCCGCTGCGGTTTATTCCTCTGCCTTAAAGGTGAGGACAGCCATCATCAGTTTTGCTTGCAGCCGTTCCCGAATGTCGTGGTCTACGCCAAAATAGACGTTCCCGCGCTCGTCGTACAGCTTCCGCATGGAGAGGCGGGCTATGTAGCCGCTGAAATGCTGCAAGACAATCTTCATAGCGTCCGGGTCGCCCTTTGTCGCTGCCAAAATGACAGGATAGGGAACAAGGGCTTTTTCCGGGTAGCCGGGTTCGTTACCATTCGTCCCATTCATCAGCATTTTCCTCCAGATATTTTCTTAATTTCTCAAAAGAGCTTGTCCGCCTGTACTGTATCGTGCTTCTCGACGTGTTGAACAGCTCCGCAATCTCGGTATCGTTCATTCCCTCGAAGTAATACAGCAATATGGCTTTGCGCTTTTCTTCCGGCAAAGTACGGATTGCTTCAAGAAGCAGCTTTGGCGTGATTTTCTTCCCGGCTTTCTCAAAGACGGTTTCGGCGGCTTCACGTTTGAAATATTCATCAAACGTATGAAGCTGCCGCGCTTCGTCTAAGGTCATGTCGGAAAAGGTCACTTCCTTTGCCTTGTGTCTGCGAAGTTCTCTATGGGTGTCGCAAGCTTCATTGTGCAATACCGTATTACAAAACTTCTGAAAAGCACACTGTTTGTAAAACTCCCTGCTATTAGGTTCCACATTCTCACCTCCTTTCTCGTTGGAAAGTTGGTGGTGCTTCCCCCTTTTCGCGGGGCAATACTGCCTTTTGAAAAAAACGCCGAAGATTTTCGGATTTTTTTCAAAAAATTTTTTGAGCAGCAAAATACGCCTGTCCGAAAAGCCCGGACAGGCGTATAGGTATTGTAAGTAGTATTTAGATGATTAGACAGTTCATATTCAAGGGTGGAGAGGTTCCCGACGGTGGTCGGGCTTTTTTTGATAAGTCAATGACCGTCGGATTTTGTCGATAGGGTATGTGCTTCATGGCGGCTACCTCCTTTAGCCGCCGCTTTTAACAGTGATACCGCGTCATTTCATTAGAAGATAAAAAGAAACGGCGGCTTTGATTTTTCAAAGCTGCTGCGGAAATCAAAGAACGACAAGCAACAGTTCTGATTTTGCTCCAATATGGTTATTAGGGGCACAAATTAAAATCAAAAAAGAGCCGATAACAGCAGTATTTCAAACTGCATATTATCGGCTCTGCGTCTGTGCGTCTGGCTCTTTTAATTAAATTATTTCTGTTGTTTTTTGGCTTTATTATATGTATTAGCTAACTGTCCACAAGCTGCTTTAATCTCTCTACCATGAGAAACTCTCATGGTAACTTCAAGTCCTGTTTGCTCTAATTGATGTTTGAACGCAACCATTTCTTGTTTTTGTGGTGCTCTAATTTTTGAATTACTCGTCGGGTTGTATTGCAGCACGTTAATCATAACATTTTTGCCCTTAAACCATTTTGCAAGTTGCCTTATATCTGAGGAACGGTCATTTATACCTGGTAAAAGCAAATACGCAAATACCACTTTTCGATTATGCCTTTGAGAATAGGACAATGCTTGCTTAACAACATCTTCAATAGCGTACATGTGCATATGAGGAATGATACAGTTTCTCGCAGCCTGTGTTGCTGCATGTAAAGATATTGTCAACTGAATTTTTAGATGTTCTTCGCGCAATTTTTTTAATTGATTAACTGGACCAACTGTTGATACGGTAATGCCGTCGGTTGGAAAGTTAAGTCCATTTCTATCTCGAAGAATATGGATTGCTGCAATCAAGTTGTCGTAATTGAATAAAGGTTCTCCCATTCCCATAAAAACGATACGATTTACTTTTTGACGTATCAATACAACCTGCTGCACAATTTCAGACGGTGTTAGATTACGAACAAAACCATTGCGTCCGGACTCACAAAAAATACAGCCAACAGAACAACCAACTTGCGTACTTACGCAAACAGTCCCACCATCTCGCCGTTTAATAAAAACCGTTTCAATATACCTGTTATCTTTCAATTCATAAACATACTTTTCAGTATCGCTACTTTTATAGACTTTTTTTGTTGATATTGATAGATTTTCTTTGTGAAATGGCTGTTTATACAATTCCGTATATAAGGCTCTTGCTTTATCCTCTCCAATTACTTCCGACATTTCTTTGTAAGTAAATCCGTATGGGTCATTCAATATTTCCGTAGGTGTACTTTTAGGTAAGTGTTTCATTTAAATATCCTTCCTTTTCAAAATTAAAAAGTTTGTTTTTCAGAGTTTTTGATTATGATTTCTAGTTTTTCAACATCAACGATATGCGTTAATTTACATTTAGGGCAGAAAAGAGGAAAATTTCTTAATACCGTATTATAAAATACTTGAACCCTCGTCTTTCCGTTACAAATTGGACATTTTATCCAATATTTTTCAAGCATAATATTTCTCCTTTTGCGCAAAAAAATGCAGGTCAATTCTCAACATGAGCATTGACCTGCATTTATACATATAACACTACAACAAAATTAAGGCATAGTTTTTATACTATGTCTATACATCGTTAGTTTTGTTGTATAGCATACGCAAAATAAGCATGACAAAAAAGCCCATATTGAAAATGGGAAAAATCTTTTTTGATTTCAATGCTTATCGAATACGCATGCTATGTAACATAAACATTCCCCCCCTTTTATATAATATTATATACAAAAGCAGCTTGTTGTCAACATATATATATATGAATTATTTTGGCTAACTGATAGAACTACGTAGACATATCCAAGAAGAAAGGGGAACAGTAAAATGTAATAGGGTGAATAACTATGGCAAAAAGACCAGTACCACGATACGACTTTAAGGCTTTTGGGGCAGCGATAAAGGCAGCGCGTGAGGGATGCAAGGAGAGCCGCAAGAAAGTAGGCGACGAAATGTTTATCTCGCCGCGCTACCTTGCGAACATTGAGAACAAGGGGCAGCACCCAAGTTTACAGATATTCTTTGAGCTGATACAGCGTTACCATATATCCGTAGACCAATTCCTTTTAGAAACGCCGCCGGAGAAGAACACGCAGCGGCGGCAGCTTGACGCGCTTCTTGACGGTATGAGCGATACAGGCATACGGATTGTAACCGCAACGGCAAAGGAGATTTCCGAAGTCGAAAAAGAGGGCGAATAGGAATGTCCGACTTAAAACTGAACAGGATTTAGAAAGCGTTGTAATCTTTTTTGAGGTTGCAGCGTTTTTCTTTTGCGTAAGTTTGGCAAAATCGCTTTTTCTCCGTAGTAGGTGATAAGAGCCTAAAGGATAAAAACATTCGTAGCAAGCATAGCTCTTTATCTTGCAGGCGTCGCCGGAATTGCCCTCGACGGTATAGACGCGCTCCCCGTCCGTTCCGATAACAAGCCCCACATGGTCTGCGCTCCCGTCCCCGTCCCAGTCGAAAAAGATAGCGTCGCCGGGGGCGATATTCTCATAGCCCCTCGCGCCCCATTGCCCGCGTGACTGGAACCAGGGTACGCCCTGTGACTGGCACCCGGCAAAGCGCGGCTCGCTCTTTCCGGCTTGATTGTAGCACCATGAAACGAAACAGGCGCACCATTCCACGCGGCTGTTAAATCCGTACCAGCTCCAAAAGGGTCGCCCGCCCACGTTGCCGACTTGCCGCTTCGCAAGGTCTACAACGGCGGTGTTGCCGGGGCGTGTGCCGTTTACAAGCTGTACGCCGCTTAAATCCTCGGACGCGCCCATATCGGGGGAGCCGCCGCCGAAAATCAGCGGTTTGTTTCCGCTTGTTTCCAGATAGACGCGGTACATTTCAAGCTGCTGTGGCGTTAGAAGTTCCTCCGCAATCTCGGAAATGGGCTTGTTCGTCAGCTTCACGTTGAGGATATGGTACTCGTAGGGTACTTCCTCGGTGGTCGTTTCCCCTGTTTCCGGGTCTGTGCTTGTTTCTGTGCGGTAGCGGATTTCCGTTTCTTCTGTCAGCGTCAAAGTGTACTGCATGGCAAAGACGCGATTTAGCTCTGCCTGTGCGCTCTGCGGGGTGTAGGTCTGTAAAAGGGCGGTGAGGTAGGACGCTAACTCATGGGGGTTATGCCCGATACTGTCAAGGTCATAGCGGTATTCGTCATAGCCCGGATAATCGCGCTCGATATTGTCAATTTTCTGCTGAAGCTCGTTTTCCTTTGCGGCGTAGTTGTTTTCCGTCGCCACAAGGTCGCTGTCCTCCGACGTGTAGGAAGTCCCAAGTATGCCGTTCATCAAGCCGGAGAACATGGAACCGCAAGAGGAAAGCCCCGCCGATACCATGATGAATAAGAGCAGCGCGGCAACGGCGATACATACGCCCGCCGGGTGCCGCCCTACAAAAGCGATTGCCTTTTTTGTTTCCTCGGCGGTCTTTTTTGCCGCCTTGCGGGTGTTCTCTGCGGCTTTCTGCGCCGTTTTTGCGCCGCCTTTCCTTGCCGACTTTGCATACTGCCGCTTGATTTGCTGCTTCTGCATGAAGCGGGAAAGGGGATTGCCCGCAATCTGCGGATTGTCATGCAGGGCTTTATGGTACTGAAAATCCACATTCGCCTTGAACGCCGCTTTCTCTGCCTTTGCCGCCGCCCGGTAGGGTTTGAGCTTGTGGCTGTGGTAGCCCTCCTTGACTTTCCGCGCCCCGTACTTTGCGCCGCGCTCTGCCAGTTCTTCGGATTTGTGCGCCCCCTCAACGCCGGAATTGTCCTTTTCAACGGAATGTATCTTGTTGTGGACGAAAATACCCGCTTCCTGTGCGGGGCGGGATAGCGGGTTATTGTGGGGCTTATTCTTTCCTATGGGCTTTTCCTGTTCCTCAAAATGTAGGCGGGTCTTGCCTTTCCCGGTGGCTTCATCAAAGGTGCGCTCCCGTACAAGTTTCTTTTCTTTGGGGATAGCCGCCTTTGCCGCGTCCAGACGGTCGGCTGCTTTGTCCGATTTTCGGATATACCTTTCAAGCTCCGGCGTTGCCCGTTCCTCGTCGGTAAACTGCAAGCGGGAAGATTTTTCTTTTGCTGTGGCTTCTGCCTGTGCTTTCCTCGCCGCCTTTTTGCTCGCCTTTCTGGTACGCGCCCCGTCGATACGTTCCAAGACGCGCTCGGCTGCTGCGGTGTCCTGTTCCCGTTCTGCCCCCGGCGCATGGGGAAGCGGCGGCGTGTCGGTTAAGGGCGGGGAAGTTGCGCCGCCCGGTAGGGGCTGCGCTGCCTGTTCCGGCTGCGGTGGGGCTTCGGTCTTTGCAAAGTCCGCGTCCCTTATCCGCTTGCTGATACGTTTCTTTTTCCCGGTAGCGGCGTTTACCTCGACAGCCCCCTCGCGGGTCATTTTCTGCGTGACTTTTTCACGCGCCTTATATTGTTTTATGTGTCTGTCCCTCCAATCCGCGCCCTTGCAAGGGCGCAATACTCGGCGTTTATCTCAATGCCTATATAATGCCTGTCAAGCTGCTTTGCGGCTGCCCCCGTCGTGCCGCTGCCGAAAAAGGGGTCAAGCACAACGCCGCCTTTCGGACAGCCCGCCTTGATACAGGTTTCGGCAAGTTTTGGCGGGAACGCGGCGAAATGCCCGCCCTTGTAGGGAACGGTATTGATAAGCCACACGTCCCGCCTGTTCCGCATGGTCGGCATGAGGGCTTCGTCGTAGTAGCTGCCGCTTCGCGCCCGGTTAAGCCCCTGTACGTTCCCCTGTCCGGGTACTTCGTCCGCATATTTCTGTCCCGCGCTGCGCCCGGTGCGGTACCGCGCCGCCGTTGTGGGGGCTAACGGCTCGGCTATGGCGGCTGCGTCATAAAAATACTTCTTTGACTTCGTAAGCAGAAAGATATGTTCATAGCAGCGGGTAGGGCGGTCTTTCACGCTCTCCGGCATGGGGTTTTCTTTCTGCCAGATAATGTCGCTCCGTAAATACCACCCGTCAGCGCGTAGGGCAAAGGCTAAAAGCCAAGGGATACCGATTAAGTCCTTTTGTTTGCAGCCGGAAACGCGGTTGTTTCTTGCAATCTGCTGTCCGTTTCTGCCTTTCGGGTTCTTCGGGTCTGCATGGTAGCCTTTATTTCCTGTGCCGCAGTAGGTGTCCGCGATATTCAGCCAGAGCGTACCGTCAGAACGCAGTACCCGGCGCAGCTCGCGGAAAACCTCGGTCAGCCTGTCAATGTACTGCTCCGGCGTGTCCTCCCGCCCAATCTGCGCGTCAAGCCCGTAGTCCCTAAGTCCATAGTAGGGCGGGCTTGTGACGCAGCAGTTCACGCTTTCACTCGGCAGCTCCCGCAGGGCATAGAGGGCGTCGCGGTTGATGATTACGTCTGTTTTCATGGCTTGCTCACTTCCTCCGGCTTTGTCGTAAGCAGACAGTAAAGCTCGGTGTCCGTCGGGAAGCGGTCAATGAACGGCAGCACCACATTCCCGTAAAAGATAAGCCCCTCGCCCGCTTCGGTGTGGGTTACATACTTCATCTGCTGCGGGGAGATGTTAAGCTGCTTTGCAAGGATAGCCCGGTCGCCCTGTGCCTGATTGAGCATGAGGACAAAATCGGAGTTTTCAAAGATATTCTCGACTTCGCGGCTGCTTAAAAGGTCTTTGACGTTCTGTGTGATAGCCGTCGGTATGCCGCCCCATTTACGAAAACGCTTCCAAATCTCCACAGAATAGGCTGCGGTCTGTTCCTCTTTCAAAAGCAAATGAAATTCGTCCATATAGTAACGGGTTGCCTTTTTCTCGGCGCGGTTGACGGTCACGCGGTTCCACACCTGGTCTTGCACAATGAGCATACCTAATTTTTTGAGCTGCTTTCCAAGCTGCTTAATATCAAAGCAGACAAGACGGTTTGAAAGCTCCACGTTGGTACGGTGGTTAAAGACGTTCAGAGAGCCGGAAACATAAAGCTCCAATGCCGCCGCAATGCGGGCAGCTTCCGGCTCCGGCTGTTTCAGCAGTTCGTTGTAGAGGTCGCCCAAAATCGGCATTTTTGCCGGGTCGGGGTCTGCAAGGAAAGGTCGGTACACATTCCTAACGGCGCGGTCAATGACGGTCTTTTCCACGGGCTGCAAGCCCTCTTTGCCGCCGATAACAAGCTCGCAGAGGGAAAGGATAAAGTCGGATTTCAAGGCAAGCGGGTTGTCGTCCTCGGAGTAGTTGAGGTTAATATCCATAGGGTTCACATACTGGGGCTTGCCGTCCATGCCTTTTCCGGCAGGCGACAGGCGTATCACTTGCCCGCCCAAACGCTGCACAAGGGAAAAATATTCTGCTTCCGGGTCGCAGATAATAATATCGTCGTCGGTAATGAGAAAGGCGTTTGTCATTTCCCGTTTTGCCGCAAAGGATTTACCGCTTCCCGGTGTTCCAAGAATAAGCCCGTTGGGATTTTTCAGTTGCTTGCGGTCGCAGAGTATCATGTTGTTACTAAGGGCATTTAAGCCGTAGTAAAGGGCTGCACCCCTTTGGAAAAGCTCCTGCGTGATGAACGGGATAAAAATAGCGGTGCTACTGGTCGTAAGCCCTCTTTGAATGGGGATAAGGTTCTCCCCAAGAGGAATAGAGGACATAAAGCCCGCTTCCTGCAAATAGTCAAGGCGGGTCAGAGCGCAGTTGTTTTTCTGTGCAAAGCCCGCCGTAGCAAAGATGTCATTATCCAGTTTCCGCTTCGTGTCTGCCATGTTTACCACAAGGAACGTCAGCAGAAACATTCTTTCATTTCTGCTCTGTAAATCCTGCAAGAGATTTTTCGCTTCGCTGCCGAACGTGGCAAGGTCGGACGGAATTATATCCATATCGTACCCGCTGCGTACCGCCTTTTTCTGGTGGAGTAGGGAGCTGCCGCCTTACTATCTTGCAATAGCAGGTTTGCATCACCCTCTCCGGGAACCGTACTTACCTCTCTCGAAGTATACGGCTCTGTCATTGTTCGGTCAGAAAAACTCATTGATTGTGAATTAGATGGTGGCAGTGCTCACACACTACAAGTGTCTTTCGCCGTTTTGCTAACATTGCGATTTCCCACGGTTCTTTTCCTTTAAGGTTTTTCAGTTTATTGATATGGTGGATTTCGTAACGTTCGCTTTCCGTTGTGCCACAAAGTTCACAAATTCTTGCTTTCAAACGCTTCTCAAGCGGTGTTACCGACTGACCATAAATAATTGCGGCATTGCTAATGCAGTCTGTTGAAATTTTCGCATCTTTACAGTCCATATAGTTGGCGAAATAGCGGCGCTTGGCTTTCTTTTTCGTTTCGTAGGGGATACCCCATTCGCCAGTTCCGTCTTTATACATAGCAACAACTTTTGAGATTTTGCTTTTGTGTTTTGCTGCAAGCGTTTTTAGGCAGCTGTATTCCATAAGGTAAGACAGATATTTCAGTTTACAGAAGTTGCTGGCTATTCCGTAATAATTACAAATACCTCTCAACTCATCGTTGTAAACTGTGACTATCTCAAGGTCTGTCAGCCGTAGCAGGGAATTTCTGTGAACGGGAAATAGCTTTCCGTCCTTTTTCTGTATCGCTATACCCTTTGAGAAAATAAAGTTGTGGATTTTGTCATCGAATGGCACTAGCAGCTCAACATGGTTGTTGAGAGTTCTCGCTTTTGTGCCTTTCTTGTTCCGCTTTACTTTCTCACATCTTCTGACACGAACATCAAAACCTAAGAACCGGGCACATTCACTGCTGTGGGTAATAAGTGTCTTTTCTTCGCTGAGTTCCATCTTGAGTGTTTGCCCAATAAACTCAGAGAGTTTGCTCTTAATCCACTGGCAATCCTCTTTACTGCCCTTTACACCAATAATAAAATCATCTGCATAGCGGATATATTTGAGCTTTTTATCCGTCTGTGCTGTGCATGGAGTTTTCAAAAGTTGTTTGCGGAGTGTTTTACACTCTGCAATCATGTTTTCTCTTTCTACTCCATTCTTTCTGTCGATGTGGTAGCAAAGATTTTTGATTCTATTGTGCAGTTCACGGTATTCCGGGGTGATTTTCCCTTTTTCAGGAGTATCAAATTCGTCTTTTAGCTGCATGACGAATTTATCAAGTTCGTGCAGATAGATGTTTGCCAGCAACGGTGAAAGAATACCGCCTTGCGGTGTGCCGCTGTAGGTTTTGTGGTAAACCCAATCTTCCAAATATCCTGCTTTTAGAAATTTGTAGACCAGTTTTACGATGCGTGCATCTTTGACCTTGCTGCCGATAAATCCAACCAGTGCATCGTGATTTATATTGTCAAAGCACCCTTTAATATCCCCCTCAACAAACCAACGCACACCACCAAATTGGTACTTCAATTTGTCTAATGCGGTGTGACAGCTTCTTTTCGGGCGGAATCCATGCGAGCAGTCCAGAAAGAGCGGTTCATAAATTGCTTCCAATATCATACGGAGTGCTTCTTGAACCAATTTGTCCGTAAAGGTCGGAATACCTAATGGACGCTTCTTCTTCGGATTGCTTTTCTTTGCAATATAAGTTCGTCGTACTGGCGTGGGCTGATAGGTTTCATCTGCCAAGGACTGAATGATTTTTTCAATCTTAGCTTCGCTGAAACCGTCTGCTGTGTCTTGATTGATACCTTTTGTCGATGCACCCTTGTTCGTGTACAGACGCTGGTATGCCTGATAGTAAATATCTGGGCGCAGCAGATAGCGATACAATCTAGTAAATACTTCTTCCTTATGGGTTAATGAGTCTTTGCTGATTCTTTCTAAAATTTCGGTTGTTGGTTGCAATGAGGTTTTCCTCCCTAATCAACGTTCTATTTTAGTACACAATAACTACGCT
>OLBG01000114.1_pt1 | contig 14036 bp, 10 predicted proteins | sample 1607361 | NCBI WGS metagenome assembly OLBG01 (sample SAMN02674597, study PRJEB24791) | human gut metagenome, SKBSTL013 | isolation source: stool | host: Homo sapiens | place: USA | reverse complement strand
CTTTTTCAATCTCCCTGCAAATTCCATTTCTACCTCCAAATAAACACTTGTTAATATCTTATTTTTTAAAGAAAAAAAATAGACTATCCGCACAAGATGTACTATAATTATAAGGATAGAAACAGAAAATCGGAGGATCATTATGAGTAAGAAACCATATTATATTACGACTGCAATTACTTATACTTCCGGAAAACCTCATATTGGTAACACATATGAGATTATCCTGGCAGACAGTATTGCTCGATATAAAAGAATGGAAGGCTATGACGTATTTTTCCAGACAGGAACTGACGAACATGGCCAGAAAGTAGAATTAAAAGCAGAAGAAAAAGGTGTAACACCAAAAGAATTTGTTGATGATGTTGCTGGAGAGATCAAGAGAATCTGGGATCTTATGAATACTTCTTATGACCGCTTTATCAGAACTACTGATGAAGATCATGAGAAACAGGTTCAGAAGATCTTCAAGAAATTATATGAACAGGGAGATATCTACAAAGGTGAATATGAAGGTTTATACTGCACACCTTGTGAATCTTTCTTTACAGAGAGCCAGTTAGTCGATGGTAAATGTCCTGACTGCGGACGTCCAGTACAGCCTGCAAAAGAAGAAGCTTATTTCTTAAAATTAAGCAAATATGCAGACCGTCTGATCGAACACATCAATACACATCCTGAATTTATTCAGCCAGAATCCCGTAAGAATGAGATGATGAATAACTTCCTTATTCCAGGACTTCAGGATCTGTGTGTATCCAGAACATCCTTCAAGTGGGGAATCCCGGTAGACTTCGATCTAAAACATATCGTATACGTATGGCTTGATGCGCTGACCAACTATATCACAGGAATCGGATATGACTGTGACGGCAACAGCACAGAGCTGTTCAACAAGAACTGGCCTGCAGACCTTCATCTGATCGGAAAAGATATCATCCGTTTCCATACAATTTACTGGCCAATCTTCCTTATGGCACTTGATCTTCCACTTCCGAAACAGGTGTTTGGACATCCGTGGCTGCTTCAGGGAGACGGTAAGATGAGTAAATCCAAGGGAAATGTTCTCTATGCAGATGAACTCGTTGATTTCTTTGGAGTAGATGCAGTTCGTTACTTTGTACTGCATGAAATGCCATTCGAGAATGACGGTGTTATTTCCTGGGAACTGATGGTAGAGCGTTTGAACTCCGACCTTGCCAATACACTTGGAAACCTTGTAAACAGAACTGTTTCCATGACAAACAAATACTTCGGCGGAACAGTAGAAGATAAGGGTGTTGTAGAAGATGTAGATGCAGAACTGAAAGCAGTTGTAGAGAATGCTTCTAAAGCAGTTGATGCTAAGATGGCAGACCTCCGCGTTGCCGATGCGATTACAGAAATCTTCAATCTGTTCAAACGCTGCAATAAATATATTGATGAGACAACTCCTTGGGTACTCGGAAAAGATGAATCCAAGAAGGATCGCCTTTCTACAGTACTTTGGAATCTGATCCAGAGCATTTCTGAAGGTGCAAGACTTCTTGAATCCTTTATGCCTTCTACAAGTAAGAAGATCCTTGAGCAGCTTGGTAACGGACATGTAACAGAGAAACCGGAGATCCTGTTCCAGCGAATGGATCTCGAAGAGGTTATGAAGAAAGTTGAAGAACTTCATCCGAAGGTAGAAGAAAAGAAAGAGGAAGAAGCTGTTATCGACATTGAGCCGAAAGATGAGATCACATTTGAGCAGTTCGGAGCAATGCAGTTCCAGGTTGGAGAGATCATTGCATGTGAGGCTGTAAAGAAATCCAAAAAGCTTCTCTGCTCTCAGGTAAAAGTTGGAAGCCAGGTAAAACAGATCGTATCCGGAATCAAAGCACATTACACACCGGAAGAAATGGTTGGTAAGAAAGTTATGGTTCTTGTAAACCTGAAACCTGCGAAGCTGGCAGGCGTACTTTCAGAGGGGATGCTGCTTTGTGCAGAAGATGCAGAAGGTAACCTTGCACTGATGACACCGGAAAAAGAAATGCCGGCTGGAGCAGAAATCTGTTAATTGAAATATTTGAAAATTCAGACAATTACAACCAAAGCAGATAATAAATAAAAAATATAAAAAAATCAAATGAATATATTGACAAATTAGACGCCGAATGTTATTATATAACCATCAAAGAGAGAAAGAAATCTCCCAAAGATATTTAACTAAGAAGGCAAAAGTAACAGATGCCTGATTAGATTAAAAATACAAGTTCAACAGGAGGTCAGTCCCATGGACAGTATAGTTTCAGATTTTTATCAATATGTCAGTGGTATGATGAGTGAAGGTTCCTGTGAAGAAAGAGATCTTTGCCAAGCGTAAAAGTCCAGTAGAAAGAAAAGAAGATCAAAGATCGGAGAGTACGGAAACTGGAAGCAAAGAGAAAAAGATGAATCACTCATAGATGTATTGAATAAAAATACCGCATATAACATAGAATGAAAAATGTGTAAAGAAACATTGAAAGGATATGTTATAATCTCAGATTTGTTATAAAAGCAGGAATGACTTGACAGAAGATTTAATACATAAAGTATTGAATGGATATGAAAATCATTCAGGTGATAAAATAACAGACGACAAAGGTCTCACAGGAACGTAGAATCGCGAATAATCTCCGATACAAAATATAAAATTATAATAATAATACAATTAAATAACACTAAAAATGCACTTTCAAAAGGAATTGAAGGTGCATTTTTTTGACATTACAGACCTCATATGGTAGAATAATGAAAGAGTATCGGCTAGTGCCTAATGGACACATTCAGAGCAAAACTAATATTTCAATGACAATGAGGTGAGTACAGTGGATAAGTATGAATATAAGTTAAAGACAGAAGAGATGCTGGAACTTATGGAAGATGGAGAATACAGAAAAGCAGCGGCAGCAGCAGATCTGATTGACTGGAAGCGTGTCCGTAACGCAGGGATGCTGATGAATGTCAGTGATATTTATGAAAAAACAAAAGAGTATCAGAAGAGCTATGATGTGATGAATCTTGCATATCGCCGTTCTGAAGGAAGCCGCAAGGTGATCTATAAGTTATGTTCTCTTGCAATTAAGACAAAGAATATAGATGAAGCAATTGACTATTATGACGAATTTATCCAGATTGCACCGAAAGATCCGAACAGGCATATCCTTAGATATCAGATCTTAAGAGCGCAGAGAGCGCCGATCGAACAGCAGATTGAGGCTCTGGAGGAATTTAAGAAGGCAGAATATATTGAAGAGTGGGCTTATGAACTGGCGAAGCTTTATCGCGAAGCAGGTATGATGACAGAATGTCTGGAAGAGTGTGATGATCTGATCCTCTGGTTCAGCGAGGGTAAGTATGTTTATAAGGCAATGGAACTGAAGATGCAGTATAAGCCATTGTCACCATCGCAGCAGCAGAAATATGATCACAGATATGAGAAGCTTTCTTCAGAGACAGAAGAAATACCGGATCTGGCTTCCTATTTAGGAGAAGACGAGGAAAAAGATTCTGCGTCAGAAGGAGCTGAAGCACTTGGAGATACAAGATCAATCGGGCTGACAGAACAGCCGGTGATGGAGAACGACAGTACTTCCGATGTGATTGACACGGATGCGGTTACTTTGGAAGCAACAGAAGAGCCGGATGCCGAAGTAGAAAATCCGGAAGAAGCAGGAGTAGAAACAGCAGAAGTTATAGAAGTTTCCGAGGATGAGTCAGAAGTTCAGCCGGCAACGGTAGAGACAAGTGGAGATAAGAGAACACTTAGCAAAGATACTGCTTCCATACCGATTGTCAGTAAGAATCCGGTAAAACCAGTCAAGAAGAAACTTGGAGATACGATGCGGTTAGATGAAGCTCTACAGCAATTACTCAATCCGAAACCGGAAGTTCAGGCAGAACCGGGAGAAGAAGTCGAACCGGATATGACAGATTTGGAAGAGGATATTGCAGCAATTGAGGATGTAGAAGATCTTGAGATCGTGAATCAACTGACAGAAGAGAAGAAAGCTGAGGAAGCCAGTAAAGAACGAGTAGTTCCTTCAGGGATGAAAGAACTGATACCGGAACCGGAGACAGAAGAAGAGCTTATAGAACAGGCAGTGGAGGAGACTTCAGAAGATGTCCCAGAAGATGCAGTTACTATAGAAGCAGGAGAAGCAGAACCGGAAGAAGTTCTTGAAGTAGAAGAGGCAGAACCGGAAGAGGAAGAAATTCTTGAAGTAGAAGAGGCAGAACCGGAAGAGGAAGAAATCCTTGAAGTAGAAGAAGCAGAACCAGAAGAGGAAGAAATCCTTGAAGCAGGAGAAGCAGAACCGGAAGAGGAAGAAATTCTTGAAATAGATGCAGCTGAGTCAGAAGATCTGACAGATGAATCAGAAGATTTGTCTGGGGTGGAGGAACTGATCTCAGAAACTGAAGTTGTCAATGATGAAGATGATTCAGAAGGAGCAGCAGTAAGAGAGACTATGGACAATAAAAATAATGAAGAACCAATTTTATCACCAGAGATACAGAAACTGATTGATGAGATTGAAGGTGTTATTCCGGAAGAGGAAGAAGTAGATGCAACAGTAAGTTCAGAAGAAGTTCTTGAGGTAGAAGAAGAACCACATGAAAATATGGGAGAGCTTGCGGATGATCTCAGACTCGGTGAGGATGAGTACGAAGATTATGATGAGTATGACTGGGATGATGCAGAAGAGTTTGACGAAGACGATATTTTAGATGATTATGAAGAGTCTGATGATGATTTGTTGGATGATTATGAAGAGTCTGATGACGATCTGCCGGATGATTATGAAGACGCTGATGATGATCTGTTCGGTGAGGAAGAAGGATATGATGATCTGGATGCCTATGGTTATGAAGAAGACGATGAGGATGATGAAGTAATCAATCCAAGAGATCTTTTCACAGCGGAAGATAAGGTTTCAGATGAAGATCTTCTTAGTCTGAATTCTTATGAAGAAGTGCCAAATTTTGAAGATGAATTCAGCGTGAATCCAGCGCATAGTGAGGAACCGGATGACAGAGAGATTCCGGATGAAGATGACGGAATTGATATCATGTCTGCGACGACACCATTGAGCCGTAAAGAGACTGCAAAATTGATCGCAACAGGTAAGACATCACCATTACCGTTAGATGAGATTGCAGATGCAATGTCTGATACAGGATTTATTGTACATGGTCGTTATGATCTTGAAACACAGAGCGGAATTGGTACAAGAGCAGGACTTACAGAGGAACAGAAGAAACTCTTCTCTTATTTCGTACCTGTGCGTGGTATGAGTGAGCAGCTGGTAGATGTACTTGAGCAGGATAAGAACTGTACAAACCGCAAAGGAACTTCCAGAACAGGAAACCTTCTGATTATTGGAAATAAAGGAAATGGAAAGACAGTCCTTGCTGTTGATGTTGTAAAGGCAATTCAGAAGCAGCGTGACATCCGTCAGGGCAAGGTTGCGATTGTAACAGGAGAGTCACTGAATAAGAAGAGAATCGGAGACATTTTCCGTAAACTGTACGGCGGTGCATTGATCATTGAAAAAGCCGGACAGATGAACGAAAAAACACTCGCCAAGCTGAACAAAGCAATGGAGCAGGATACAGGAGAACTTTTAGTAGTTCTTGAAGAGCAGAGAAAACCACTGGACAGACTTCTTTCTTCCAACAGAGAATTCAGAAGAAAATTTACTTCCAGACTTGAAGTGCCGATCTTTATTAATGATGAGCTTGTAACATTTGGACAGACTTATGCTCAGGAGAATGGTTACAGAATCGATGAGATGGGAATTCTTGCACTGTACAGTAAGATTGATTCTTTACAGAGAGAAGATCATGCAGTAACAGTAGCAGAAGTGAAAGAAGTGATGGATGATGCGATCGCTCATTCACAGAAAGCTTCCGCAAAGAAGCTTGTGAAGAGAGTATTTGGAAAGAATACAGATTCTTCCGACAGAATTCTGCTTTCAGAGAAAGATTTCAACATTTAATGACATATATTTGTTAAGAATTAATAGACAGTCAGTAAAACGACTGTCTATTTTTGTGCAATAATACATTTTCTCTTTCTTTTTTATACAGTATCAAGTATAATAAAACTATAGTGTTCAAGGGGAGAATGAAACTTTGTTACCAATTGAAAGATTCGGTAATGTGCCTTGATCTATAAGAAATTGTATGGTTTTTAAATCATTACAATCAGGAATATATTTGAGCAGTGAGGTGGCTTTATGGTTAAGAAAAACAGCACGAAGACGAAAGTGCAGCCTTATGAGATCGGAGAACTTGACCATTATCTTTTTGGGCAGGGAAATCATTATGAGATTTATAAAAAGATGGGTGCCCATGAGGTGACAAAGAACGGAAAAAGAGGAGTATATTTTGCGGTATGGGCTCCTCATGCAGTAAACGTTTCTGTAATCGGAGAGTTTAATGACTGGGATGAGACGAAAGATAAGATGAAGAGAGGAGAGCCTCTCGGAATATACACATGCTTCGTTCCGGAGGCGAAGAAAGGGGATTTGTATAAGTTCTGTATAGAGACACAGTCGGGTGAGAAGATATATAAAGCAGATCCATTTGCTAATTATGCAGAGCTCCGACCGGGAACAGCATCCAGAATCACAGACATTTCTAATCTGAACTGGTCAGACAGTAAGTGGATGACAGCTCGTGAGAAGTGGGATAACAAAGAAGAACCAGTGTCTATTTACGAAGTGCATATGGGTTCCTGGATGAGACATCCCGGAAGAGAAGATGAAGGATTTTATACATATCGTGAGTTTGCAGAAGCAATTACAAAGTATGTAAAAGAGATGGGATATACTCATGTTGAGTTGATGGGAATCGCAGAGCATCCGTTTGACGGTTCCTGGGGATATCAGGTAACCGGATATTATGCACCAACTTCACGCTATGGAACACCGGAAGATTTTGCATATATGGTAAATTATCTTCATAAGAATAATATCGGTGTTATTCTTGACTGGGTACCGGCGCATTTCCCGAAAGATGCACATGGTCTGGCAGATTTTGACGGAACACCGACATTCGAATATCCAGATCCGAGAAAGGGTGAGCATCCTGATTGGGGAACGAAGGTTTTCAATTATGAAAAACCGGAAGTTTCCAACTTCCTTCTGGCGAATGCGTTGTTCTGGGTTGAACATTATCATGTAGACGGACTTCGTGTAGATGCAGTGGCATCTATGCTGTATCTGGACTACGGAAGAGAAGATGGACAGTGGATTCCGAATAAATTTGGCGGAAATGAGAATCTTGAGGCGATTGCATTCTTTAAACATCTGAACTCTGTAGTTTGCGGAAGAAATAAAGGCGTTATGATGATCGCAGAAGAGTCCACAGCATGGCCGAAGGTGACAGGATCTCCTGAGGATGACGGACTTGGATTTACTTTGAAGTGGAATATGGGATGGATGCATGACTTTACAGAATACATGAAACTGGATCCTTATTTCAGAAAGAATGCACATCATATGATGACATTTTCTATGGAATATGCATATTCAGAGAACTATATTCTTGTACTTTCTCATGATGAGGTTGTTCATCTGAAATGCTCCATGTTGAATAAGATGCCGGGAGAAGGATGGGATAAGTTCCGCAACTTGAAGGTGGCATATGCATTTATGATGGGACATCCTGGAAAGAAGCTTCTCTTTATGGGACAGGAGTTCGCACAGCTTCGTGAGTGGAGTGAAGAGAGAGAACTGGATTGGTTCCTTCTTGCAGAAGAACCACATCAGCAGATTCAGAACTGGTATAAAGATTTGCTTCATCTTTATAAGAAGAATAAGGCATTGTATGAGTTGGATAATGATCCGAAGGGATTTGACTGGATCAATAAGGATGATATCTTCCGGAGTATTTTCAGTTTCACAAGACATTCAAAGGATGGGAAGAAGAATCTGCTTTTTGTATGCAACTTTACACCGGTAGACAGACCGGATTACCGTGTTGGTGTTCCGAGAAGAAAGCAGTTTAAGCTTGTTCTTAACAGTGATGAGACAAAATACGGCGGATCAGGAGAGGAACGCCCATTGGTTTACAAACCAGAGAAGCAGGAATGTGATGGTCAGAAATATTCCTTTGCATATCCTCTTCCGGGATATGGTGTGGCAGTATTTGAGTATTAAGTTGTATAGTATAATGTTTTCCACGAATAGATGGAATAGGAATTAGACATACATTAATTTGCCCCTGCATAGATTGTAAAAAACAAACTATGCAGGGGCTTTTCTATGAGAGAATATATTGAGGAGCGTGCAGTGGAAATTGCAAATTATATTATAGAAAATAATGCGACAGTGAGACAGACAGCAAAACAGTTTCGGATTAGTAAGAGTACGGTGCATAAGGATGTTACAGAACGCTTGCTTCAGATCAATCCATCACTGGCTCATGAAACACGTAAGGTTTTAGACACCAACAAATCAGAACGTCACATCCGGGGAGGGCTCGCTACCAGAGAAAAATATTTACACTTGCATGCTTCCAATTATTGAAGTTAATGTTACAATAAAAGAGGATATTCAATCAGAAACACGGACATTGAGAGGAGACTGTTCAAATGCGGGTGGCAATCGTTGAAAGGGATGAAAAAGTATTAGAAGAACTGAAAAAAGGTTTAAAACGCGTAGATCCGAATTACGAGTTGGCGGGGATTGCAGGGAATGGACAGTCTGCATATGAGATGATAACAGTTATGCAGCCAAATCTTGTTATCATGGACATTGGGCTTCCGCGGATGAATGGGTTAAATCTTTTGAGAAAATTACGCACGGAAGGACGTGAGTTCCGTGTGATTATTATAACAAAGGATGAAGATTTTCAACAGGCAAAGCAGGCAATCGATCTGGGGGTGGACGGATATTTAGTACAGCCGTTCCGGCCGATGGAGCTTAAGAAGGCATTAAGCCGTATTCATGAAAAAATCAGGAATGAATATTGGATGCAGGCTTCTTTTACTGTTGAAAATGTTCTGTTAAGCTGTAGATATGGAGAAATTATATCGAATCAGAAGTTAAATGAAATGACTATCCGGAAATATGGTTTTACAGTGGATGATCCGGGATATTTATTTACGGTTTCAATGGCAGACGAATACGAGGAGCAGAAGGAAAATATACGTGGATTTCTCGAAGAAATCTGTAGACGTGAGTGTGGATTTTCGGCATCTGTTATATGTTCGGATCGATGGAAACAGGTGTATCTGATCATTTACCGGGTACGTGAAGCAAGGAACTGGAAAGAATATTTTAAAAAAAATGTGGTTACTGGGTTATGTAGGAATTTTCCGGGGACAATTATTTGTGTATGGATAGAGATAAAACAGCTGACAAAGCTGGTAGATGCAATGATTCAGGCAGGAAGTCTCATGGAATGGAATCTTCTTCAGCCGCGAGGAGTTTTAATCTGTCAGCAGACAGTTGAGAAATTTGAAGCTGTTCCGGTGCGTTATCCGGTAGAATTAGAACAACGAATGCGAGAAATGATTTTCGATGAAAACAAGAAAGGAATTGCCAGACAATTTCAACTTGTTTGTGAGGAAATGAAAAGAGAAAAATATTTTCCAAAAGAAATAAAATACAGTATCATTCGTTTTTGCATGGCAGCTGGATTGAATTATAGAAATTATGGAGGGGAGATTGACGAAACAAAAATCCTGAGTCTTATGCAGCAGATTACCTATGCCATCAGCTGGAAACAGATAGAGAAAGCGATTCAAGGCTTGGAACGGATGATATCATATGAGCATAAATTTGAGCAGTACAGTACGCTTATCCAAAAAGCAATGGAAATTATAAGAAAAGAATATGACAGTGGTATTACATTGGAAGAAGCAGCGAACCAACTTTATGTATCGGAAGAATACCTGAGTTCTCAGTTTAAGAAGGAGACAGGATATAATTTTACAGAAACTGTGAGGAAATACAGGATAGAAAAAATGAAGGAGCTTCTCAGGACAACAAAATATAAGATGAATCAGATTGCGGGGCTTGTCGGTTACTCTGATCCCAAATATATGAGTAAGGTGTTTAAAGAGGAGGAAGGAATTTTACCGACGGAATACAGACGTAACTCCAATGGGATTTCATAATCAGGAGTAATTTCGTATTGCTTACAGAAAAAAGTAGAGAATAAGAGGCATATTTAATTAAAAAAATACACCTTTATAAAAAATTTCACCCTTTTAAATATGAAAAATGTGCTATGATACAAATGAAAAGTGAAAAGGATTTCATGGCCGTTAAGGCAGAAAGAGGTGAAAAGAATGAGTACAATGAACATTACTTTCAAACACCCGGATGAGATCATTGATTTCTTGAAAACAGTATGTAAATTTGACTTTAACATGGACATGAGAAGAGGACGGGCAGTAGTAGATGCGAAGTCATTACTTGGAATCATGAATCTGGGACTGAATAACGTGATTGAACTGCAGATGTATGCAGACGATTGCACAGAACTTGAAAGACAGCTAGAAAGATTTGCAGCATAAAATGGAACATAAAAATGGGATGTCGGACATTTGTTCGGCATCTTTTTTGATATATTATACCCATAACAGTGGATACATAGAATGCGCACTGCGGTGTACAATGTAGGTGTCGCAAGCGACCACCGCAGGCGTAAGAGGGTGCCGAGGCACATTTTTTGTTCTGGATAGATCAGAAGGGGAATAATTACCGTGTATAGTAATAGAAATTGTGGATAAGATTTTATTTTACATAAACAAATACTTGTAAATCAATGCTTCCTCTACTATAATGAAGAACAGAAAAAGATATATAGATAAAGCAAGTAGTTTTGATTGGATTTTACAGGAGGGAAGATTTGAAGAAAGAATTAGTGATTGTCCTTGACTTTGGTGGACAGTATAACCAGCTGGTCGCAAGACGTGTCAGGGAGTGTAATGTATATTGTGAAATTTATTCTTATAAGACAGATATTGAAAAAATCAAAGAGATGAATCCAAAAGGAATCATTCTCACAGGCGGACCAAACAGCTGTTATGAGCCGGATTCACCGACTTATTCAGAAGAACTGTTCAAGCTTGGAATTCCGGTTCTCGGACTTTGCTATGGCGCACAGCTGATGTCTCATGTACTTGGTGGAAAAGTTGAGCGTGCAGATGTAAGAGAATACGGTAAGACAGAAGTTATTATTGATAAAAAAGACTCCAAAGTATTTGAGGGTGTTTCAGAGACAACAACATGTTGGATGAGCCATTTTGATTATATTTCAAAGATTGCTCCGGGATTTGAAATTACAGCACACACTGCTGACTGTCCGGTTGCAGCAGCTGAGAACGCAGCTGAGAAATTGTATGCAATCCAGTTCCATCCAGAAGTACTTCATACAGTAGAAGGAACAAAGATGATCAACAACTTTGTAAAAAATGTATGTGAATGTGCGGGTGACTGGAAGATGGATGCTTTTGTTGAGAATACAATTGCAGAGATCCGCGAGAAGGTTGGAAACGGAAGAGTATTGCTCGCACTGTCAGGTGGGGTTGACTCTTCAGTGGCAGCGGGACTTCTTTCCAAAGCCATTGGAAAACAGCTTACTTGTGTATTCGTAGATCACGGACTTCTTCGTAAAAATGAAGGAGATGAAGTTGAGGCAATCTTCGGACCAGAAGGACAGTTTGATCTGAACTTTATCCGCGTAAATGCGCAGGAAAGATATTATAACAAACTTGCAGGCGTTACAGAGCCAGAAGCAAAACGTAAGATTATCGGTGAAGAATTCATCCGTATCTTCGAAGAAGAAGCAAAGAAGATCGGTACTGTTGAATTCCTTGCACAGGGAACAATTTATCCGGATGTGGTAGAAAGTGGTCTTGGCGGAGAATCCGCTGTGATCAAATCTCACCACAATGTAGGAGGACTTCCGGATTTTGTAGATTTCAAAGAAATCATTGAGCCGCTTCGTGATCTTTTCAAAGATGAAGTTCGTAAAGCAGGACTTGAGCTTGGACTTCCTGAAAGACTCGTATTCCGTCAGCCATTCCCAGGACCGGGACTTGGAGTACGTATCATCGGCGAAGTAACAGCTGAGAAAGTTCGTATCGTTCAGGATGCAGATGCTATTTATCGTGAAGAGATTGAAAATGCCGGACTTGATAAGACAATCGGTCAGTATTTTGCAGCACTTACGAATATGAGAAGCGTTGGTGTTATGGGTGATGAGAGAACTTATGATTATGCTGTAGCTCTTAGAGCCGTTAATACGATTGATTTCATGACTGCAGAGGCAGCGGAGATTCCGTATGAAGTTCTGAATAAAGTGATGAGCAGAGTTATAAATGAAGTTCGTGGGGTGAATAGAATATTCTATGATCTGACGAGTAAGCCACCGGGAACGATTGAGTTTGAATAGTTGAAGCTGAGCTGTAAAGCCTTTGTTTACAAGGGTTTTACAGCTTTTCCTTTATAGGATTGCATTTTCATTGCATTATTTTTCTTCAACTGCTCTGTGATAGATTGCTGTATGTTGATTGCTGGTATAATTAGCAATGCTTTCAGTAGCAGATTGTACTTGTAATATTCCAGTCAGCTTTTTAGCAACTTCAAGATTCGTATTTGGATACAGATGACCATAAGTGCCGAGTGTTGTCTGTATTTTTTCATGTCCTAAACGTTCCTTGATAAGTAAAGGATTTTCGCCCATGCTGATAAGCAATGAAGCGTGTGAATGTCGCAAGGCATGAATTTTAATACGATGAACACCTGCTAAATTTGACAACTTTTCCAAAGCTCTGGGAAGCGTTGTTTTACTGGTTGGAGTTCCGTTATAACTTAGTACAAGTGGACAATCGGGAAGAACCTGTTGCTGAACACTTTGCCAAGCCTTTAGCTCATTGAGTGTATCTGAATCAATATAAATAGTACGGATACTTGCCTGTGTTTTCGGCTCAACGAATTTATAGTCCGTCATTGTTCGGTAATATAATGTCTTGGTAATGCTAAGCAAGCCTGTTTCAAAATCTATGTCTGACCAATGTAATGCTGACGCTTCGCCAATTCGCATACCAGTCATAAATAATAACCAGAACGATATAAACAGATAATGTTCATAATAGTCTTTCTTACAGAGTAAGGAAATAACCTTTTGAAATTCTTCTAATGTCCAGAAATCAACTTTGGTTTTCTTGCTTTTGATATTGCCTATCATACGAGAGGGATTTTTCTTCGCAATTCCAAGAACAATAGCTCTGTCAAATGCGATAGAAAGCATTCCCTGTACGATACGAATGTAATTAGGGCTAAAATCTTTTGCAAGTTTCAACTGCCAGTTTTGAACATGGATAGGTTCGATTTCGTCTGTTTCCATTTTGTAGAAATAGGAAAAATGTTTCTTGATGGTAGTAGCACGATTAAGATAAGTGCTTTCTTTTACCTGTGTTTTATACCATGGCAGGTAGGTTTCTTCTATAAATTGCTGAAAAGAAACGCCATCTTTTTTTGTTGTTAATTCTTCGGTAGAAGCTAACACCAGTTTTGAATATTCTTCCTTTGCTTCTTTTTTCGTTCTGAATCCACTTCGGTATTTCTGTATCTGTTTTCCGGTAATGGGATTGTAGCCTAAATTAGCTCTGAAATAATAAGTCCCGTTATCTGCTTTCTTAATAGGGTCTTTTGCCATGATTTCTCTCCTTACATGATATGCAAGAAGTACAATCAATCGTTTGTGTCTGATAATGTAATCCCTAATAATTCTTCCACGGCTTCTTTGGGTACCCTGTCCAATTTACGGGATTGGTAATAAGTATGCCCTTTTTCAATCATAAGTTTTTTTGCTTTTCTTATGATGTCTGCCGAGAAAGAAGTTCCATAACCTAGTGCTATGAGGTCTTTTTTTGTTACGGTAATCATAATCCTCCTTTCCATAGACCAGATAAGGAAATCTCAATATCTTGTCTATCAGTATATCAAATGATGAGCAAAAAAGCTCTATTAAGATGATTTTTTCTTGCAAAATCGTTGTTAGATAGT
>OLBG01000106.1_pt1 | contig 14349 bp, 14 predicted proteins | sample 1607361 | NCBI WGS metagenome assembly OLBG01 (sample SAMN02674597, study PRJEB24791) | human gut metagenome, SKBSTL013 | isolation source: stool | host: Homo sapiens | place: USA | reverse complement strand
AACAAAGCCAAAAGCATCGTAGATTGTCCGGTGTGGATCCCCAGATCCGCATTCCTAAACACCATGAGACATAATAAGACTACTACACCTACAATGCTGTTCTCATTTCCAAATAGGATGCTGAAAATACTAACAAAGAAAAAACAAAATGCCATTGTAGCAGCTATCTTCACCAGATATACCCACATATGATATAGTTTTTCTTTTAGTGTTTCACTCTTTTTCAACAGGTTTTTAGAACCTGCCTGATTTAACTGCAACTCCTGATAAAATGTCATATAAATCCTCCCATCTTCTAATTTATCTTAAAACTAGATAATCTCATCTTTCTGCTTTGGCAGCTCTATAACAAATCTGCATCCACCATATTCACGGTTTTCTGCTTTGATTGTTCCTCCGGCACTATCTACAATCCGTTTTACAAGTGCAAGACCTAGGCCATTTCCTTCTGCTTTATGAGATCCATCTACCTGATAGAACTTGTCAAATATTCTGGATTTTACATCATCCTCTATTCCTGGTCCTTCATCTTCCAGAATGAACTTAACAGAATCCTGTTCTTGTTTCAGAAACATCGTAATTGTCCCCTTTGAAGGGCTGAACTTAATCGCATTATCCAAAAGATTTATCCAGATATGCATAAAAAGTCCTTCATTCCCAGTATATTTAACTTCCTCCAATTCTACCTGAAAACCAATTTCTTTTTCTGTCCATTTTGTTTCCAATGAAAGAAATGCCTGGCGGATCTGTTCATCCAGACGATATTCTGTTTTTTTCATTGGTATATTCTGATTCTCTAACTTGGATAACAGCAAAATATTACCAACCAATCCGGAAAGTCTTTGGGTGTTAAATAAGATTTTTTCTACATATTCCTCTTGATCCGGAGACAGTTCTTCTCCCTGAAGCAGCATTGTATATCCTTCAATGGCATTAATCGGGGTCTTAAACTCATGAGAAACATTAGATACAAAATCCATCTGCAGCACCTCTGTTGCACGAAGTTCTTTTGTCATAACGTTAAAACTTTGATAAGATTCTCCAACTTCTGCTATACGGCTGTTCGTTTCCAAATGCTGTTCAAAATCTCCCTGAGAAACTTCCTTCATTGCTTTACTAAGTCTGGTAATTGGTTCCAGTAACTTTGCATTGATAAAGGAAGTGATCAGCCCTGCAATCAATGTATTGAAAATCAAAAGCCAGCCAAGCACAGGTATGCTGCCCGGCAGATTAAAAAAATGATTCAAAAAAGCAAATAATAAAGCAGATATGACTGTTGAAAATACAAGTGCCAGCCAGATTGCACCAGTCAGACAGGATCGGATCCGCAATCCTTTTTCTTTCTTTTGTTCCATTATTTTTTCACCACCTTGTATCCAATTCCACGCATTGTTACGATTTCAAAATCAGGGTTATCTTTAAAACGCTCTCTGATTCTTCCTATATGTACCTCTATCGTATGTGGGTCTGCCTCCGTCTCGTATCCCCATACTTCATCCATCAACTGTTGTTTTGTAAATGTTCTGCCTGGCGAAGCTGCAAGCTTATATAAAAGCAGGAATTCTTTTTTAGGCAAAACAAGACTTTCCTTATCAGTTGTAACCGTCATTGCATCATAATCAAACTCTGTTGAACCGATCACAATTTTGTGTTCATTCAGTATCTGTGCACGGCGAAGCAGTGCTCCGACTCTTAAAACCATTTCATTCACATTTACCGGTTTTACCATATAATCGTCACTTCCCGAAAGAAATCCCTGGCGCATATCATCAAAGGAACCTTTCGCAGTGATCATAAGCACTGGTATCTGATATCCTGCTGAACGAAGTTCTGACACCAGTTCATAGCCATCCATAACCGGCATCATAATATCAGAAATGATCAGATCAATATATTCCTTATCCAATACTTCTAATGCCTGTGCTCCATCCGATGCACTTTTGACTTGATATCCATTCTTCTCAAGCACTTTTTGGAATAGCTGGCTTAATTCTTTATCATCTTCTACAATCAATATTTGAAACACGTTTTCCTTCCTCCTTATTAAAACAGATACCTTGCCCATCCAAGCAGATGCTGTACCAAAAATATTTTTCTCTGACGTTTCTTTGTTAATTCGATTGGCTCTACATGATATGGATCACGATAGGTTCCATCTTCCAATACCTGGCGGGACACTCTTTCATATTCCATCATGCCCTCTTCCAACTGTTTATTAATATCTTTACTGCGAATTACAAGCATCAGTTCCGTATCCAGATATGCACTTCTCATGTCCATATTAAAGGAACCGATTACAGACAGATCATCGTCAATCAGAATACTTTTTCCGTGGTATGAATAACCGCCTTCATATTCCCAGATATTAATTCCTGTACTTAAGATTCTATTTCTGTTTTTCGCATAATCGGCAGCCCCAAATGGATTCCCATTATTCGCAACTGAATTTGTCATGATAGAAAAATCTGAAACGTTCTCTGCAATCTCCTCCCATGTATTATACATCATATCATTACAGATAATATATGGCGTGTGGATCTTCACACGATTTTTTGCATTTTTCATCAATTCTCCCAACTGATACCACACTACTGGTTCTTTGGAACCTGTGTGAATAGGATTTGACACTAATGCAATCTTTTCTGTCTCAAAAGTTTCGTCCGTGTAATCGGTATCGCAGATTCTTTCCTTATTCTCTTCAAAATATTTCTGATAGCCGTTCTGCAGCTCTAAAACTGCGTTCTTTACAGATTTTCTATTTGCCAGTTTTTTATTGTCATGAAAATAACCACTGTCTTCTTGTTCCCATATCGTTTCAAAATACTCTAACAACTGGTTAACTGAATTTTCTTTCTCAGGTTCATCGCAAACCACTAACACGTCTCTGTCATAGTTCTTATGTCCCGGAAAATCACCCAGGAAATAATTGTATGTATTTCTTCCCCCAAGAATATATCTCTTTCCATCTGCAATCAAATATTTATCATGCATTCTACCCATCATTTTCCACGGTTTCAACGGATTGGCCTTATTATACAGTTTAATTTCAACATTCTCATGGGAAGATAATCCATAGAAATACGGATTTCCTTCCATATCAATCCAGCTCTCCATTCCATCTACTAACAGACGAATATGTACACCTCTGTCTGCCGCATCATGCAGTGCTCCTAAGATCAATTTTCCACTTTCATCGGATTGAAATGCAAAAGTAGAAAGAATAATTTCCTTTTTTGCATTCTTGATCAAACGCACTCTTTGTAAAAGCGCTTCTGGATTCTTTTCTATGATTACTGCCCGTTCTGTATTTTCACTGCATTCGTTCCATGACCCATTTTTTGTTTCTTTTTTGGTTGTATTGGACACTTCCGGCTGCTTTTTATATGCAACGCAGATTCCGAGCAATTCATAAAAAGCCACACATAAAAAAATTGCCAGTATAACAAGAAGGATTTTACATATTTTATGCTTTTTCATTGTACATCACCTGATTCCTTTTTATTTCATACTTATACAATACAAAGTCAATCTCAATTTAACCTCAACAAAATTTATTTTTCATAAAAAATATGACCGGCTTCTTTTTAATGAAACAGTCATATTTTTATTCTAATATATGAAGGAGCTTTTCTTACTCCGTTGTATTAATCACTATTTTATTTCTTCCATAAGCTGTCGGATTTTTCTCAATGTACACCGTGTAACTGCCAGGTCATCTTCTTGTATATTCGATATGATTTTTTCATAAGCTTCTATCATTTTTTCTTTCTGACAATTACTTAATTCAATTGCCTTGTTCGTCAAAACAAGGTATGTTCTTTCTTTTTTTTCATCTAATTTCCAGATAATATATCCTTTATTTTCAAGACTTTTTACCATCTTAGATGTTTCTGGAATCGATAATTTCATGTATTCTGCCACTTCTGAAAGATATACTCCTTCATGACAGTCTGATTTTTCAACACATTCCTTTATACTATAAAGAAACAAATAATCTGTTCTTTCGACAAATTCAAATATACTTTCAACATTGATGCTCTTTAAAAAAAACTCCTCTGCACTGGTTCCTGCTCCCATATTATCGTTCCTCTCTTTCTATATATTCTTTTTTGCTGACTAGACTCTTATATGCCGGGCGAATGATCTTATCTGTAGTTATCAATTCTTCCAGGCGATGTGCACTCCAACCAGCAATTCTTGCTATCGCAAATAATGGCGTGTACAATTCTCTTGGAATATTCAACATGTCATACACAAAACCACTATAGAAATCTATATTAGGACTTACTCCTTTGAATATCTGACGCTGCTTTGCAATCAACTTAGGTGCAATCTTCTCAATATTGTTATAAAGGGTCATATCTTTCTCACGTCCTTTATCCCTTGCGAGTTGTTCTACAAAGCCTTTGAACACCCTTTCTCTCGGATCTGAAATAGAATATACAGCATGTCCCATTCCATAAATAAGTCCTTTCTGATCAAACGCCTCTTTCTTCAAAATCTTACTCAGATATGATGCAATTTCCTCTTCGTCTTCATAATCTTTCACATGACTTTTAATATCATCCATCATATTCATTACCATCAGATTTGCACCGCCATGTTTTTTTCCTTTTAAGGATGACATTGCTGCTGAAATAACAGAATAAGTATCTGAACCTGAAGATGTTACTACCCGTGTAGTGAATGTAGAATTGTTACCACCACCATGTTCCATATGTAACAATAATGCTATATCCAGTACTCTTGCTTCCAGTTCTGTGAATTTTGTATCTGGTCTTAATAGGCGCAGGAAATTTTCAGCAATAGATAAATCTTTTTCAGGTCTATGAATATACATACTTTCGTTTTTTTCATAATGACAATAAGCATGGTATGCATATACTGCTAACATAGGAAATGCTGCGATCAACTGCATACTCTGCCTTAGCACATTCGGAATTTCAAGACTTTCTTTTTCCTTATCGTAAGAGCCCAATGTAAGAATACTTCGAGTCATAGAACCCATAATATCTGATGTAGGTGCTTTCATAATGACATCTCTGGTAAAGTTAGTCGGTAGTTCCATACAATCAGATAGTCTTCCCTGAAATTCCATTAACTGTGTATCAGTTGGCAATTCTCCGAATAAAAGAAGATATGCTCCTTCTTCAAAGACAAACCTTTTTCCTTTACTTCCTGTTACTAAATCTTTTATATTATAACCACGATAAGATAACTCGCCATCACATGGACTCTTTACTCCATCACGATATTCAAAAGCTTTTATATCAGAAATATTTGTAAGCCCCGTCAACACACCTTGGCCTTTTTCATCTCGTAAGCCTCTTTTTACACCATACTCTGAATACAGATTCTTACTAATGCTATCATTTTGTTCACAAAAAATTGCTTGCTGTTTCATATAATTTTCCAAATTGCTCATTTGAATCGCTCCTTTCATTCTGTTACGAACTTACATACTATACTCAGATATTCTTGTTTCCAGAGCATTCAGCATTGTCTGTTCTTTTTCTTATTCTTATTCATTAGCAATACAATACAATGGAAAACTCAATTTAACCTCAACAAGGTTTGTTTTTTCATCCATGCAAAATCTTCTTTGTACAACAGACTGTTAGATATAGCAAAAACGGCCTTTCAAAAACAGTTAACTTCTAAATCAACTGTTTTTTGAAAGGTCGTTTCATCAGATTCTTATAGCAATCCAGCAAATAATCTCATAAATAATTGTCCCAGTCGCAAATATGCACTTCGTCCGGTTTGATATTGGTCTGTCACATCACGACATTCTCCCATCGTTCTTATCAGATCATTTTTTATTTCCACAACTGCCTGACAATCTGCCATAAAACAGCCGTTTTCAAAATGGTGATATAAACTTCGATAATCCAGATTAATTGTTCCACAAGTTGCCATACAGTCATCTGCCACACTCATTTTTGCATGACAGAAACCAGGAGTCCACTCATAAACACGAACACCATGTTTAACTAATCCATGATAAAAAGAACGAGTTATATTATAAATGAATTTTTTATCAGGGATACCAGGTGTGATAATTCTTACGTCTACCCCTCGCTTAGCAGCCAGACATAACGCATGCGTCATTTCATCTGTTATGATTAGATATGGAGTCATAAACCAACAATATTTTTCAGCTTTATTTATCATACTGATATAAACTTCTTCTCCTACTTGCTCATTATCCATAGGGCTGTCTGCATAAGGTTGAACAAACCCAGTTTGCTGTGCCGCATAATCATAGTGGAAAAGGTATTTACTAAAATCAGAATCATTAGCATCCTTATCACTTACTGCATTCCACATTTCCAAAAATGTCACCGTAAGCGACTGAACAGCATCTCCTTCTAAACGAATACCTGTATCTTTCCACTGTCCATACGGGTGTGTGTAATTAAAATATTCGTTTGCTAGATTATATCCACCTGTAAATCCGACTTTTCCATCAATAACTGTTATTTTTCTATGATCACGATTGTTCAAAAACAGATTTAAACCTGGCATAAACGGATTGAATACACGGCAATGAATTCCTATTGCCTCCATCTTTTTCACAAAATCTGTGTTAATAAAGCCTATAGAACCCATATCATCGTAGAATACTCTAACTTCCACACCTGCTTTTACTCGCTCTTCCAGAACATCTTGAATCTTATGCCATGCTTCAGCGTCTTCTATCGCATGATATTCCATAAAGATAAACTTTTGTGCTTTCTCCAAATCCTTAAGCTGTGCCTCTAATCCTTTCACTGCTTCATCAAAATACACAATATCCGTATTCTGATAGATTGGATACTGCGAATTTCTTTGTATGTAACTTGCTATATTTCCTGCTTTCGGAATTGTTTCTTTTATTCTGCTCAAACACTCCTGACTGTCCGGAAGCATTGGTAACAATTTGCTATCAATTTCTGCATATCGCTCACGCATTTTATGTGTGCCACCATTCAAACCAATCAACAAATACAGGCCTACACCCATAATTGGGAAAATTAGAATTAAGATGACCCAAGGCATTTTCATAGAGGATGTCTTATTTGATGCGTACAATCCCAAAACCAAGATCCCACTCAAAATCCTTGTAAATAAATTTATGATTTCTGCATATTCATTCAAGCGTGTTACGATAGTAATAATAAAAATCACTTCCAGAAGAATGCAGATTATGGAAAAACACAGCCGTTTTACCCCATTTTTTGTTTTTGCTTTGCCCTCTAAAGTATCTTGTTTCATATATATTCCACCTTCCTACTTGCTCAGTTTTCTCCCTAAATTTCGTGGAACATACCAATTTTGTCTTTTATTCTCTGCATTTCATTATCTGCTTCAATGATAGCTCTTGCAGAATGAAGTAATTCTTCACTTATCTCATCATAGCCAGGCATTTCTTCAATTCCTTTTTTATAGCGAAGTTGATGTTCCAATGTTGCCCAGAAATCCATACCATTGGTTCGAATCTGTAATTCTACACGCATAGGTGTTTTACCCTTAGCAAAAAATACTGGTATTTCAACAATCATATGATAGCTTCGATAACCATTCGATTTTGGATTTTTTATATAATCTTTTATTTCAATAACTTTAATATCATCCTGTTGGGTAATCAAATCTGATATCATATAAATATCGTCAATAAACGCACAAACTATTCGAACGCCTGCTACATCATTGAGATATGTCTGTATATTTTCTGTTGTAAATTCATATCCCATCTTCTGCAGTTTATTGTAAATACTATTGGGCTTCTTAATTCTTGTTTTTATAAAAGAAATAGGATTTCGATTGTTCTCAACTGAAAATTCATCATCCAAAACCTCAAGTTTAGTTTGTATCTCCCGAATAGCACAACGATACATCATCATTAAATTATAAAATTTTGTAGCATTATTTAAAAACTGTAGTGATTCCGGACTGTTCATCCTGAGTTTTTTTACTTCATCTTTTGTCATGGAACTTTCCTTTCTACCTCATCCCTGATTTCAAAACATTATTTATTTTGATAGTTGATTCGTTCTCCTTGAATTACTGGATAACAAATCATTTTATCACTATCCAGATTTTCTACATGCATATCTACTGCACTGATCTGATGGTTTTCATAAGTATTGTAATAATAAATACCTTTTGTAACATTACAACACGACGTATACAATGTGATTTCATATTTTCCATCCGCTACTTCGCAACATCCTCGTTGCTGATCCACAGATCCGAGAATGTGGAAGAATTGGCTAACGCTTTCTTCCTCTGATTCACCTGAAATTGCATTTACCTTTGTAAAAGCTACACGTACAAAGCGTGAGGAAGATGAGAGATCTCCCGGAAGACCTAATCCTCCCATACCTCTACTATATGCATCAAGAGCCAAATTTTCGCAGAAAGTATTTCTGGGCTGTTTAGGAGATAAATACATATAATTATTTAGTTGAAACATCTGCTGTGGAAATGGCGGATTATTCGTAAGCACTCCTACTGGATTGTCATAAATATGCAAACCATCTGACATAGATTCTACCGTAATTGACTCATTCTCATCAGAAATGATCCAGTGTAATTGTGCTAATGGTAATTGCTCGCTGAAAGGAGTATTAACAATATTAATTCGTTCAAGAAGCTCGCGAACTTCAACTAAAGAAGAACACTGACTTAAAATCCACGGAATAAATTCAAACTGTGCAATATTTTCCACATCTGGCTTAATCGCGGCATAAACAGCATTTCCGACAAAATTCAGTCCTGCCATTGCCACTCCTTTTTCATTCATAGCATCATAATACAAAGGATAATCCTCTGCAACATGAGCCATTCCAATAATTGCATAATGATTTTTCATATCGCCAACATGGCGAAAATTAAACGCATAATTACGTGGTGTAATTACTATCTGATCACCATAAGAGAATTCATAATCGAGGGTTCGTCCAAAGTAAAAATCTTTTGTTTTATAAGTTGCTGCTGTACACATGATCGTTTATCCTCCTAAATAGATTGAAATATGTCAATGAGCTTTTTCTTGAACAATATTATAGCACAATTCTTTTATTTTGTTCCAACTTCATACATGATCATAACATGTAAACTTTAAACTATTTTCCTAGATTATTTCTCCATCAGTTTTTCAAACCAGGTATCCATAGCTAGGATGAATTGACCTACGTCTGGCAATTCTTGCAGCATTTCGTTTAGGGTTTTGTGCTTCACATATTTCTGCACATACACCCAACAGGCAACGCTACTGGCTTCTGATACAATGTCAGCTATGGTTTTGCGCATAAGCTCTTCAAATTCAGCAATTTCTTCTTTCGGAACAACATCATACAGTGTTGGTGCCTGATGACTTATTTTTACTCCATTTTCATTTGCATCTTTAAGCAGATTCTTAACTTTTTCTCTTGAATTCTCCGGTACTTTCATGTACTCCCACATAAATGCTACCATATCAGATGGTGTGTCTTTTTTTAGTGGTGGTAACTGAATATAATCATTGTTTTCACTCATTTTCATATTCTCCTCACGATATAATAAAATCAATAATACGTTCTCTTGTCATGTCCAGTACAGTATCTACGAACACTCCTGCAAAAAGGATCAGATACAGAATAACACTCAGCGAAAACAGGAATGCAACCTGTACCCAGTCATGGTAACAGTATGCAGTCGCTATGATCAATAAAGTGAATATAAACCCAAGGATTCCTCTGACAACCGCATAAGTCTGTACTGTCATTTTTACTGCCAAGCCGATCACAAAAAGGATCAGCCATACCGGCAGTAATAATATCTTCCCAACAAGTTTTAAAATAAACATGTGCACCTCCTATCTTACCAGTCCTGGCATATCATGGTTCACCTCTGCCTGATAATACCCGTTCATCGTTGACGGTGCATTAAACAAAGCTGCTAATAAATATTTCTTGATGTTCTTCACCTTTGTGGTGTTACCACTCATACAGTGTAAGACATACTCGATATGTGAATAGGTCAGCATCAGAAATTTTTTCTTCACCAGTGATGCCGGATACCAGTTGCTGGCAATCAAGATCTTGTCATTTTTACACATCACAGTCTCTACAATCAGGTTCACGATTTCATCTACCTGCCGCATATCGTCACGATGGGTTACTTCCAGTGATTCATAATCAATGGTCTCTTTGACAAGGTTTTCATAAGCCTGATAATCCTCAGAGCGATTATCGCTATCAAATCTTTTCTCATCCACAGATATGATATGATTAGATTTATTATCATTCATTTCAGTATCACTAAGATTAGTATTATTAGGGTTTGAAATGTAAACTTCTTGAAGTTTGTTTTCGGGACTTCTAGAAGTTTGATTTTGGGACTTCATGAAGTTTGAATTGTAAACTTCTGCGGGTTCCTCATTTTCCACAGAAGTTTGTTTTTTAAACTTCTTTAATTCCTCTTCAAATTTTTTCTCATCTGTTTTCTCAGGCATAAAGGTTTTCACGTAGATGACGTTTACCTTTCCAAATCCCTGTCTGCGTTTCTCAATCAGGCCAATCCCTGTTTCGTCATCCAGTTCTCTCATGGATTTGATGGCTTTATTTCTGCCACAGTTCAGTAATTCCATGATATCTTCGATGGAAAAGTAGATATATGCTCTATTTTTGTCGTCAAACCACTGATTCTTGATGGAAAGAGACATTCGATCCAACATCAGTCCATATAAAATTTTAGCATCGCTTGATAAATCTTTAAAGTAACTGTCTGTAAATAATGCTTTTGGTATGCGGTAGAAGCTGAACTGATCAGCTTCAGTACCGTAAAAATAATTAAATGTCATTTTTTTCTCCATAATTTCCTCCTTTCATTTTCTGCTAAGAAGTCCTCTTTTTAAACTTCTTTGACTTTGTTTTCTTAGCTTTTTCTATCCTTAACAGGACTGTTCCTGCATCCATTTTTCTAATAATGATTCAATCACCTGCTCCATATCTTTGGCTGTATAATCATCCGGAAAGTACTTTGTCAGTTTCTTTTCTGAGAAAGTAAGAGACCGGGATACTTTCTTTGCCATCACACAGTTATTGAAAATTGATAACATCTGGATCTGATTGATTGGTCCATCATTCAGCTGATTTCTGAGTGCTGCAATCTGTTTTGGCTTGATAAATCCGGTGTCGCTGATATATTCGTAAATCCATTCCTGTACTTCCTTGTCGATATAGGAGATATCGACAGCAACCGTGAATTGAAGCTTTTTGTTATCTACCAGATCAAGAAGTTCCGGAATTAATTCTGTCAGTCGGATATACCGCTGAACACTTCGTGCACTTTCTCCAACCTGTTCTCCTAATAACTGATCTGTTCTCGACTTCGTGCCACTTTGGCACAAAGTTAAATCTGTCCGACTCCCCTGTCTTTTCATTGCATCAAGTTTCATCTTATAAGCAAAGGCTTTCTCACTGGGCAACAGTTCCTCTCGCTGAATGTTAGCGTCCACCATCGCCATCACGGCATCATCATCCGATAATTCTCTTACGATTGCCGGAATAGTCGTAAGTCCTGCAAGCTGTGCTGCATGCATTCTTCTATGACCGGATACCATTTCATATTCTTCATTATCATCCATTCGAAGCAGTACCGGTGTCAGTACTCCATTGATCCTTACACTTTCAACCAGATCCTGCATCTTTTCATCATCCAGCACCTTGAACGGATGATTTTTAAACGGATGGATCTTACTGATTTCTATCTCCATTGCAGATTCTTCATTTACCACACCCAGCAGTTCATCAATGCTTGCCAGTTTAATCTTTTCGCCACTTCTATTTTTCATTTTTCAAAACCTCCTGTGTTAAGTTCTTATATGCTTCGGCAACTTTTCCTTTCGGGCAGTGCATGTAGATGCTTTTTCCCTCTGCACTGGTCTCAGCAGCTTTTACAGACATCGGGATCACATTTTCAAATACCTCGATCTGACTTCCGTAGGTTGTATGTACTCTCGATGCAATATCCCTTGCGTAATTGGTTCTGAAATCTACCATGGTCAGGAGAATGCCCTCAATCGCCAGTTTCCGGTTCAGTCTTTTCTTTACTGTAAGAATGGTCTTGATCAGCTGCTGAAGTCCTTTCACCGGCAGATATGCGGCTTGCACAGGTATCAACACAGAATCGGAAGAGACCAGTGCATTGATTGTCATCATACCAAGGCTCGGCATACAGTCGATCAGGATATAATCGTATCGGCATCGTATCGCATCGATATATTCTTTCATGATCATTTCTCTGCTCATAACATTTCCCATCGTTACTTCCAGTGCGGAAAGCTCAATATTTGCCGGGAGAAGATCTACATTTTCCTGGTGATGTAAAATCCCATCTTCCAGAGAGATTTCTTCTTCGTTGATGACATCCATCATGATCGTTGCCAATGTGATGCGAAGATCATCCGGTTCCTCATATCCAAGACTTGCGGTTAAACTTCCCTGTGGATCCGCGTCGATCAGCAACACTTTCTTACCTTCTCTTGCCAGTCCAATGCCTACATTTACGGTTGTGGTGGTCTTTCCGACGCCACCTTTCTGGTTTACTACGGATATAACTTTACACATGATTTCTTCCTCCTTTAACTTTCCCATGATTCTTTTTTCCATAATTTCAACAGTGCCAGTATTTCCCGTTTCATCATTGCCGGTGTATAAGAATTTGGAAAATACTTGTGCAACTGCTCGTTTGTGAATGCCACTCTTGTGATCTCACCCTTTTTCACTTCACACATGATCTCTTCCATCTTTTCCAGTGACAACTGTTTTTCTTTACTCAGTTGCCGGATCCTCTGGGCCTGTGAGAGTGATGGGATTGCCTGTGCATACTCCATTGCTACAAGCAGTTCTCTTTGTTCTTTTTCACTTAATGCAGCTATCTCTACAGCCGGACAAAAAGAAATAATCTCATCATCCAGTTTCTGCAACATTTCCGGTATCAGTTTTGTCAGTGAAATATAACGCTGCACTTGTTTTGGGCTATCACCACAATCTTCACTGATGATTTCTATTGCCCGCTTTCTTGGTGTTTTGTGGTCAACTTGGCTCTTTTTTCGACCACTTTTTCTTTTTAATACGTCATTCTTCAGTTTGTAAGCAAAAGCTTTTTCACTGTAGCTGATCCGTTCTCTGTGAAGATTGGAATCTACCATGCTCAAGATGGAATCATCTTCACTTAATACCCGGATGATTACCGGTACTTTACGGTATCCCAGTTTCTCCGCAGCATGTTTTCTTCTGTGACCGGATATGATCTCATAGTATCCATCCGGTACCGGTCTGACGATCAGCGGATTTAATATTCCATACTTCTTAATGCTCTCCTGTAATTCAATCATCTGACTGTCCGCCTGAACCTTGAATGGATGGTTTACAAATCCCCGAAGTCTTTCCAGCTCAATCTCTACAACTCTTTCATCCTGATCCAGCAATTCCTTCTTTTCTTCCATAGGCAACTTCCTTTCCCTGAACGCAAAAAAGCCCGTCCAGAATAGATTGTTTTTATCTAATCTGAACGGACTCTTCCGACAGGCCTGATATCACAGGCAAGAATATAGTGTTTTATCTCACTGCTTTTCCTAATTTTACACCCCAAAACTCATCCTACACTGTAGTTAATCCCTCTAGGTGACAGACCGGAAAATATGAATCGGTGACAAGCATCCATCCCCGCTGACAAAGTCTGTATTTTCAACCTTGTTTCGCTGACAAATTTGTCACTGAAATTGCAATTCTGCACAAAAAAAGCGGTAATGAAACAATCTTCATTACCGCTAAAAATGAGCGTCTCCTATAGGAATCGAACCTACAATAGAGTCTTAGGAGCTCGAGATACCACTGTAAATACATACAATGATTAGTCAACCTAAGTCAAGGAAATCCTTTGTTTTCCTAACTATTCTGTTACTCCCTGTCAAAATAAGAAAACCTGTTTTCATCTCTGTAAAGCACCTTTCGGTGCTCGTCCGGTGCTCGGAGCACCCGGAGGATATAACCATTCCGTTCCATCGAGTTCACTCAGTTGGCCACCATTACGATTCAGCTTCGTAACAATGATCACTTGGTTTTCTTATTAGATTAACTATATTATAACGTGCTGTAGGTCGGATATCGATGATTTTTTGACCATATTTTACTCGGATTTACTTACTGCTACTTCTAGATAAAAAGATGGAAGCAGTTGCTCCGTATTATTTTTCAAACTCTGGTTTCCAGTTTGCAAACTGTACAAGCTGTTCATCCGTGCGGTGATAATATCTTTCATTCTTAACCTTTTTTCTTTCTAACCCACGTTATTTTGCAGCCACGGTTACCACTGTTT
>OLBG01000100.1_pt1 | contig 14661 bp, 10 predicted proteins | sample 1607361 | NCBI WGS metagenome assembly OLBG01 (sample SAMN02674597, study PRJEB24791) | human gut metagenome, SKBSTL013 | isolation source: stool | host: Homo sapiens | place: USA | reverse complement strand
TCCGTTCGTACCCGGCGAAAACGGGCGATGCAGGACCGGATAAATCCGGCTATCAACAAGATACGTTTTTTTTCGGAATGCTGCAAGATTTTTGCCACATATTTCCTATCCCGTCATTTTCAACAACGTAGAATCGTTCGGGCAATTTTTACTTGGAAATACGGAAATTCTTTCATATTTTTTCATTACCTTTGACTTCGCCTTAAGCATCGGCAAGACGCAGATAAATTTGCTTCTGCCCGCGACTTTTTCGTACCTTCGCAAAGGATGGCCCAAAACCATAAATTTTCGAATTATGCCGGATTTCGTCCATTTACACGTACATACTTATTACTCCATTCTTGACGGACAGTCGAGCGTGCAGAAACTTGTAGACAAGGCTGTGGCCGACGGCATTCTGGATTACGTCACCGGCACCAACCTGACCTACCGTATGCCTGAGCTGCTCACCCGCGACTGGTATGTGGATGTGGATGTTTCCAAGTACGCCGCCTACTTTGTGGTGGCTCTGAACCACGATATGTCCGTTTCCAGCATCATCGACCCCCTGAAGAAGATCGAGAACCTGCTGGCAAACCGCAAGTAAGAAGCTGTTCCAAAGCCCCTGCACCCTGCGTGCAGGGGCTTTTTGAATTTTCATAGAGAAAAGGAAGTGTATCATTAGAAACAGCAGTGGTATAGGGGACTTTCGCTGATCAGCACTTTTTACAAAAAATGATATACTAATATATTAATTGAAACAAAAAACACTAAATACTATTTACAAATTGTGATATAAATGGTATTCTTTGTACAATGTTGAAGCAGGAAGGCACCTGCCGTGAGAAAAAATCGGAGAAAAAGCAAGAGAGTCCGGCCTTCAAAGCCGGGCATAACAAAGTGCGCAGGCACTTACAAAAAGGAGAAAACACTATGAAACGCCGCGATTTTATGAAGCTTTCCGCCGCTACCGCGCTGGGTGCTACCGTAGCCGCTATGGCACCCTCGGCTCTGGCTGCGACAGAGCTGGACCAGACCAACGGAGATCTGCACACTACCGTAGATCGCAAGACCGCAGCTATGGGTCTGGGCGATGGCAAGACCTTTGCTTATGACCCGGAAAACCCGTACCTGAACGTGAATGTGGGTCTGTTTCATGATGCGCAGGTAATGGTGGGCGGTCAGAATGTTGGTGCTGCTACCTATTACCTGCCCGACGGCATGGATCCCTGGGCGCCGGCAGTTATCGTGCTGACCCCGGACAACACCACCGCAAGGGCGTTCTCCGGCTCGGTCACAGGTCGTATGTGGCGCACGGTGGCGTGCAAAAATAAGATCGCCGTTGTATTTTTCGGTCCTGAAAACGGCGGCAGCTGGAACCTTTCCCTGAGCTCTGCCGGTCGTGATGACGCAGCAGCGCTGGATGCATTGTATCAGCTCATGCGCAAAAAGGGCGTTAAGCTGTCCGGCGCATTCTCCATGGACAAGTCCCACACTGCACTGGTGGGCTACAAGGAGGGCGGCGCAGCCGCTCTGCTGTTCGGCGCTCGCTGGGCAAGCGATTTCAGCTCCATCTGCGCCGTGGATGCCGTTGAGGTCCCGGCAGCTTCTCTGGAGGCAGTGGGCGGCGAGTATGTGCTGCCCTTCCCCGGCGACTCCACCCGTGGCGTGCAGGAGGAAGCCATTGCGGCAAAGACAGTGGATACTCCCGTTTGGTTCGTCCGCTCCAAGGCGGATACTGCCAATAAGGCAGCGCTGGATTTCTACCTGAACGCCAATCAGGCCGTGTCAAAGGGGAACGGCGTGTATGTCAGCAGCCGTACAGGCTCTGCCGCCGAGGTGTGGGTCACCGAAAAAGCACAGTGTCCGGCAGCCATCTGGGAAAAGTTCTCCGGTCAGTTCAAGCGCTTTATGGCACTGCAGCTGCCGGGTCGCGTAGCAAAGGCAGAGGACTTTACCCGTCGGGGCTTTGATATCCATGAGGAGTGGGTCAACGGCGAGCTGCGCCGCTGGATGGTCTATGTGCCGTCCACCTATACCGGCAGCAAAAAGGTGCCGCTGGTGCTGGTGATGCACGGCTACACCGCCTCCATGTACGCCATTGCCGAAGAGTCCCGCTGGTACGATGTGGCGGAGCAGAACGGCTTTATCGTGGTGTTTGCGCAGGGCCTGGTACGTCCCGCAGACCTGATGGGCAACATTCCCACCGCCATGTGGCTGGCAGGTCCCTTTGCCGCACTGGCTGGTAAGGATACCGACCCCAGCGTGGATTTGGAGTTCATCAACAGTCTGCTGGACCGCATGGAGCGGGATTACAGCATCGACACCACCCGCGTGTATGCTACCGGTCACTCCAACGGCAGCCTGATGACTTGGGCTACCGCCTGCCGCTACGCAAGCCGCTTTGCCGCCATTGCACCCGTCGGCTATATGTTTGCCCCACTGCCGGAGCTTGACCCCGCTGTTCTGCTGCCGACATGGGCTTTCCTGGGCGAGTACGACTCGGCAGGTGTGGCAGAGCTGGTGGAGGATAACGGGACGGTGAAGGCGCTGCAGGGCTGGAACGCCCACAACGCCACCAACGAGGCAGCTGTTGCAGAAAGCACCTCCTACGATGGCGCTTTTGTGACCAAGAGCTTTATGGGGGGCAACGCTCCGCTGGTGCAGTACACCGTGGTCAAGGATACCCCTCACGTTTACCTGCAGGAGGAGAGCGTTGCCATCTGGAATGAGTTCTTCTCCCGTTACAGCCGCGGTGCGGACGGCACCCTGTACTATCAGGGCAATGCCGTGACCGCCGGTAAGCATCAGCCCAGCGCAGACTGGTACGCTGCAAAATAAGCTGATAATGCCCGCCGCGCGGCGGTACAGAAGCTTTATATCTCGGGACACCGGAACGTCTGCGGACGCTCCGGTGTCCCTTTTTATGTTTTGCGGCGGCTTGTGTTAAGTTTTTGAAAATTCGTGCCGGGGGCTTTGCAAATCCCGGTGGGTTTATGCTATATTTAAGTTGAAATACTTTGCATTCTGACAGAAAGGAAAAACGCCATGGAGCATTTTGTGGAGTTTGAAGATGTCTGTAAATATTACCAGACCGGCAGTGTGAAGATCGCTGCCGCCGACCACCTGAATTTCTATGTGGACAAGGGCGAGTTCTGCATCATCGTGGGGCCCTCCGGTGCGGGCAAGACCACCCTGCTGAATATTCTGGGCGGCATGGACAACTGCGACGAGGGCAACGTCTGGCTGGACGGCCGCAACGTGAGCCGCTTTTCCGCCCGGGAGCTGACCACCTACCGCCGGTATGACGTGGGCTTTGTGTTCCAGTTCTACAACTTGGTGCAGAACCTGACCGCGCTGGAAAACGTGGAGCTTGCCAGCGAGATCTGCCGCGACCCGCTGGACCCCAAAGAGACCCTGCGCAGCGTGGGTCTGGGAGAGCGGCTGAACAACTTCCCGGCGCAGCTTTCCGGCGGCGAGCAGCAGCGGGTGTCCATTGCCCGCGCACTGGCCAAAAACCCCAAGCTGCTGCTCTGCGACGAGCCCACCGGTGCGCTGGATTACCGCACCGGCAAACAGGTGCTGGGCCTTTTGCAGGATACCTGCCGCAAGACCGGACGCACCGTCATTGTTATTACCCACAACACGGCACTGACCGGTATGGCTGACCGCATCATTCAGGTGCGCAGCGGCCGCATCGTGTCCAATCAGGTCAACGAGCACCCGGTGCCGGTGGAACAGATTGAGTGGTGAGTACTGTGCAGAAAAGTTACCGCAAAAATATCCTGCGCGAGATGAAAAGCAGCATCAGCCGGGTGGTGTCCCTGTTTGGCATCGTGGCGCTGGGGGTGATGATGCTCACCGGCCTGATGTGCATTGCCCCCGATATGCGCACCGCTGCCCAGAAGTATTATGTGCAGCAGAATGTGTTCGACCTGCGGGTGCTGTCCACCCTTGGCCTCAGTCAGAGCGATATCAGCGCGATTGCCGCTGTGGACGGGGTAGACGCCGTGCAGGCGGTGAAGTATCAGGACGTAGAAGGCCACTGGACAGGAGACGAGCAGACCACGGTGGCGCGGCTGTATCAGCTGCCTGCCGACCCGCAGGCCGATACGCCGGAGAACATGAACCGTCCGGTGCTGCTGTCCGGCCGGATGCCGGAAGCTGCCGGGGAGTGCGTGGTGCACGTGATGGGCCACGGCAGCCCGGTGGAGCTGGGCACCCAGCTGACCCTGCCGGAAGAGACCGAAGGGGTCAGCGGGCAGGTGTTCACGGTGGTGGGCACGGTGCAGGACCCGCTGCATTTTTCCTCCGATTCCGAGAGCAGCACCGTGGGCGATGGCCAGCTGGACTGCATCCTGTTTGTGCCGGAGGGCACTTTGACCGCAGATTATTATACGGTGTGCTATATCAAGACGAAAAACGCCGGATTGTATGATAATTATTCCGATGAATATCAGGCCGCAGTGGATGCCGTAGCGGAAAAGCTCAAGGCCATCCAGAGCGTGCAGTGCACCGCCCGGCGGGAAGAGCTGATGGACACCGCCAACGACAAGCTGACCGAAGCGCGCACGGAGTACGACAGCCAGAAGGCCGAAGCGGAGCGTCAGTTTGCCGAGGCGGAGGCAAAGCTTGCGGACGCACAGGCACAGCTGGATGCCGCCAAGGCGCAGCTGGAAGCCGGGGAAAAGGAGCTTGCCGCCCAGAAGACTGCCCTGCCGGACACCATGCAGAGTGGTGCCGACAAGCTGGTGAGCAGCGAGGAGCAGGTGCTGGAATTTGAGGAACAGTTACAGCAAATCGAGATGCTGGTCAACCTGAAAAAGGTGGCAGACCCCCTGCTGACCTACGCGGAAACCGCCCTGCGCAACGCCGAAAAGGCGCTGGACGAAGCCGAGCCGGAGGACGAAGACTACATTGAACTGCGAGATGCGCTGGCCAAGGCGCAGGCCGCTTACGACAACATCTATAATCAGCTGCAGGGCTATCAGCAGCAGCTGGACGCGGGCAAGCGGAAGATGTACAAGCAGGGGCTCATCTCCTCGCCGAACCTCTCCAACGACCAGCTGGTGACCGAGGCCAAGGATGCGCTGCGCAAGATGAAATTGCAGCTTTTGCAGGGGCAGTTGCAGCTGACCACCGGCACAGCCAGCGCCTACACCCAGTTCGATGCCGCACAAAAGCAGCTGGAAGAGGGCTGGGCAGAATACAACGCCGGGCAGACCCAGCTGGAAGAATCCCGCACCGAGTACGAGAGCCGGAAAGCCGAGGCAGAGCAGAAGCTGGCGGACGGCCTTGCCCAGCTGAACGATGCCGAGGAGCAGGTGAGCCAGATCAAAAAGGGCGAGTGGTATGTGCTGGACCGCACCTCCACCATGAGCTGCGTCACCTTTGCCCAGTACGCCGACCGCATGGACGCCATTGCCCGGGTGTTCCCGGTGTTTTTCTTCCTTGTGGCGGCGCTGGTGGCTACCACCACCATGACCCGCATGGTGGACGAGAACCGCCTGCAGATGGGCACCTTAAAGGCGCTGGGCTACTCCAATTTCAGCATCGCGGGCAAGTATTTGTTTTACGCGATGCTGGCCACCATTCTGGGCAGTATCGTCGGCATGGTGGTGGGCTTTGTGGTATTCCCCATCATTATCTGGAACGCCTATCAGCTGGTGTTCAGCCTGCCCACCTTCACCCTGCACTTCTACCCGGGCATGGCAGCCGCCAGCGTGGGCATCAGCGCCGCCGTCATCGGCTTTGCCACATGGTATGCCTGCCGTTCCAGTCTGGCCGAAAAGACCGCAGCTTTGCTGCTGCCCCGGGCTCCCGTGGCGGGCAAGCGCATCCTGATGGAGCGCATCACCCCGCTGTGGTCCCGGATGTCCTTCTCCCAAAAGACCACCGCCCGCAACCTGTTCCGGTATAAAAAGCGGTTCTTCATGACCGTGCTGGGCGTGGCGGGCTGCACCGCGCTGCTGCTCATCGGCTTCGGCATACAGGATTCCCTGCTGCCCATCGTCACGAAGCAGTCTACGGAGCTGACCCACAACGATATGTCCATCACCCTCAGCGACCCCAAAGCCCTGACCATGGAGCAGGGGCTGGCAGAGGAGCTGGACAGCAACAGCGCCGTGCAGAACTGGGGCGCGGTGTATACCAAATCCACCACCATCTACAATGCCGAAGGTGAGAGCGCCAGCGTGAGCATCGTGGCTGCGGCAAAGGACAGCGACCTGACCCGCTACGTCACCTTCCGCACCCGCAAGGGACACAAGGCCATCAGCTTTGACAGCGGCAGCGCCATCCTGACCGAAAAGACCGCCGAGAATCTGGGGCTGCACACCGGCGATACCTTCTGGGTGGAGAACGCCGAGGGCACCCGGGTGGAGCTGACCCTGACCGGCATCACGGAAAACTATATGTTCACCCGGCTGTACCTCCCCCGCGCACAGCTGGAAAGCCTGCTGGGCACGGAGGATATCCCGTGGAACACGGTCTATGGCCAGACCACCTGCACCGATGCTGCCGGGTACAACGCCCTGCGCACCGACCTGCTGGACTGCAACTACGTCAGCAGCATCAGCTTTACCGAGGACACCACCGAGCTGTTCGATAACCTCATCGTCAGTCTGGGCTATGTGGTGGTGCTGATCATCATCTGCGCGGCGGCGCTGGCGGCAGTGGTGCTGTATAACCTCATCAGCGTCAACCTTGGGGAGCGCAAAAAGGAGCTGGCGACCATCAAGGTGCTGGGCTTCTACGATCAGGAGGTGTACCGCTACATCTTCCGCGAGATCGAGCTGCTGGCGCTTATCGGCTCCGGCGTGGGTCTGGCACTGGGGGTGCCGCTGCACAAGTTCATTGTGTTGACCGTGGAGATGGATCAGCTCATGTTCATCCGCACCATTGCGCCCCGCAGCTACCTGCTGGCGGTGGCGCTGACCATGGTGTTTACCGTGGTGGTCTGCTTTGTCATGCGGCGGCATGTGAAGAAGATCAGCATGGTGGAGAGCATGAAGGCACCGGAATAAGAAACGTCAGGGTTCATAAAAGATTCACGAATGCACAACACTTTTGCCGAAATTCTCTGGTAAGATAGAATCACCGGAAGGGAACGCCGCAAATCCCTTCTCCGGGACAACATGATTCCTCCTTTTCCAAACCAAATACCGTAGAAAAGCACCGCGCAACGGGTCCACTTCCCGTTGCGCGGTGCTTTTTGCGTGCCGGAACAACGGGAAATATGCTGCTGCACCAATGTTGTGCAGCAGCATGTTCGGGTCTGTGTCAGGAGGCCGGCAAAAACTGCAAGGTGACCGCCTCAGCGGCAAGGGCGTCGGCCTGCTCCCGGGTCAGCTTTTTGCACCCGACCATCCGGTTGAGCACCACTTGCATCCGCTTGACGGCCAGGTCCGGGCTGCTGTTGGGCGAGTAGGCCGATGGAGCATTGGGCAGGCCCGCCAGCATCACGGCTTCGGCGTCGGTGAGCTGCAGCGGCGTTTTGCCAAAGTAGCCCTGCGCGGCTTCGCCGATGCCGTAGTGCCCGCTGCCGAAATAGATGGTGTTGACGTACATTTCAAAGATCTGTTCCTTGTTGTACTGCTTCTCAATGGCGAGGGCGGCGAACATCTCCGCCGCCTTGCGGGCCAGATGCTTTTCCTGAGTGAACAGGGTGTTCTTGGCCAGCTGCTGGGTGATGGTGCTGCCGCCCTCGGCAAAGCTGCCGGTGCGCAGGTCGGTCACCAGTGCCCGGGCAATGGACACCGGGTCCACACCCTTGTGGTGGGTGAAGCGGGAATCCTCCGCCGAGATCACGGCGTTGATGTAGGTCTGGGGCAGCTGGGCATAGGGAACGAACCCCTCGCGGGACGAAATGCTGCTGTACAGGGTATCAATGGGGGTGACCTGGATGGCGCTCTCATAGAGTTTGTGGCCTGTGACGGCAAAGTACCCGCCCGCTGCCACGAGGGCCAGCAGGGCAAGCAGCAGCACCGTGAGCAGCAGCTGCCGGAGAAAACGAAAAACGGTATGCATGGTGTGCTCCTTTCCGGGCGGTGGCCCGAATGACTGTATCATAAACGATTTTGGCCGGTTTGACAAGGGTCATTCCGGTCTTATTATAAGGTGCAGATTTTGCCGTTTTGTGACCAGAGCATGAATTTGTGCCGGTGTACGCCGTCGGACGGGCCGGAAAATCAAGCAAAGTAATACTCTTGACTGGAATGCACAAGGCACGGCACCGCGCAGCGGCCGTTCATCATGCACAAAATGCAAAATTGAAAAAAATGGAATTAACCTATTGACAAACTGGGTATTATGGGGATATAATGCGAACAACAAATCCACAAACCTTGTGGGAAATTGAAATGGAGATTCCCGGGTTTGTAGAGGAGTGGGAAAAAGCCGGAAAGGAGGGCACGAAGATGAAACTGATCTGGAACGAGCTGCTGCATGCAAACTTCCGCTGTGGGCGAATGTGTGGGGAACGGGCAGAAGAATTCACCGTGACCTGTACGATGCCCTCCTGTGCACGAATGTGTACGCCGATGGAGCGTTGAACAGAAGCAAACGGAAATGATCTGCCCGGTACGCTGGAACTTGAGTGCGTATCGGGTGTTTTTGTATCAGGAAATTATACTAAAAGTTTAATGAGAGAGGTATACTACAATGTCTAAATATAAATTTGAGACCCTTCAGCTGCACGTTGGCCAGGAGCAGGCCGATCCCGCGACCGATTCCCGCGCAGTGCCCATTTACCAGACCACTTCCTATGTGTTCCGCAACAGCCAGCACGCCGCTGACCGTTTCGGTCTGGCCGATGCAGGCAACATCTACGGCCGTCTGACCAACTCCACGCAGGATGTGTTTGAAAAGCGCATCGCAGCGCTGGAGAGCGGCGTGGCAGCACTGGCTACCGCTTCCGGTGCAGCCGCCATCACCTACACCATTCAGGCACTGGCACAGGCCGGTGACCACATCGTGGCACAAAACACCATCTACGGCGGCAGCTACAACCTGCTGGCGCACACTCTGACCCAGTTCGGCGTCAACACCACCTTTGTGGATGCCCACGACCTTGCACAGGTGGAGGCCGCTATCCAGCCCAACACCAAGGCTGTGTATCTGGAAACGCTGGGCAACCCCAACAGCGATATCCCGGATATTGATGCCATTGCCGCCATTGCCCACAAGCACGGCCTGCCGCTGGTCATTGATAACACCTTCGGCACCCCGTACCTCATCCGTCCCATCGAGCACGGCGCAGACATCGTGGTGCACTCTGCTACCAAGTTCATCGGCGGCCACGGCACCACGCTGGGCGGCATCATCGTGGACAGCGGCAACTTCGACTGGAAGGCCAGCGGCCGTTACCCCAACATTGCCGCCCCGAACCCCAGCTACCATGGCGTCTCCTTTGCGGATGCCGCAGGCCCTGCCGCTTTTGTCACCTACATCCGCGCCATCCTGCTGCGTGATACCGGCGCTACCATCTCCCCCTTCAACGCCTTCCTGCTGCTGCAGGGCACCGAGACGCTGAGCCTGCGCATTGAGCGTCATGTGGAGAACACCAAAAAGGTGGTGGAGTTCCTTGCCAACCACCCGCAGGTGGAAAAGGTGAACCATCCCTCGCTGCCGGATCACCCGGATCACGCCCTGTACCAGAAGTACTTCCCCAACGGCGGCGCATCCATCTTTACCTTTAACATCAAGGGCGGCCGCGAGGAGGCCTTTACCTTCATTGATAACCTGAAGATCTTCTCTCTGCTGGCCAACGTAGCGGACGTGAAGAGCCTTGTCATCCACCCGGCCTCCACCACCCACAGCCAGCTGACCGATGCCGAACTGGCCGAGCAGCAGATCTACCAGAACACCATCCGCCTGTCCATCGGCACCGAGCACATTGATGATATCCTTGCCGATCTGGAAGCCGGCTTCGCAGCCGTCCGCGGCAAGTAAGCAGCGATTCTCTTTCCCGCAAAGGGAATGTGATCTTCCTTTTATTCCTGTCCAAGTCTCCATAAGTGTGCGACAAGACCCCCGGCTGCCCGCCGGGGGTCTTGTCATCATAAAAAAAGTGGTTCAGAAACGCCCACAGGCGTTTCTGAACCACAAATTATACTGCCGTTTTTCCGATTAGCGGCCGATCAGCAGGTCGCGGCGGCAGCGCAGACCCACAGAAAGGGTAGCGCTGCTGCCCAGATGCCGCAGGGTGACGCGGGTGCCGGACTTCTGTCCCTCGCACAGCAGCGAGAGGTTCAGGGTGGTGGTGTTCTTCTCGGTCACCAGCACCAGCGTTTTCACGCCGTTGGCCTGCAAAGTCTGCATATCCTCGATGGTGGTGCGGAAGGTAGCTACCTCGGCGGGGACGTCCAGCGTCAGCACGCCGTCCTTCTGGCGGGCGGTGTACAGCAGCTGCTTGCCCAGCAGACCCTTCACGGTGTAGCGTGCCTCGGTCTTGGCGGTGTCGGCCAACTCATCGCCGGAGATCAGCATGATGTTGCCCTGAATGGGGTTGCCCTCCGGGGCACCGTAACCGCCGTAGCTGGGGTCTTTTTCGCCCACGGCAACGTCACCGCTGTGCAGTGCGATGTCGCCCTGCACCATCTGCTCCTGCGGGGGCAGATAGCCCTCCACGCAGGTGGAATCCACCTCGGCGGCAAAGGCACCCACGCTCAGCATGGCAGCGGCGCACACCGCCACAGCGGCACAGCTCAGGGTACGGACAAACTTTTTGTTCAGCATCTTCATAGGAAATACCTCCTGAAAACGGCAGCCGCAGGGACTGCCTTATTTTTTTGCATCATAATTTTTTTAAACCATGGTTCAGCTGCGGCGCATTCACAATGGAAAACCGCCGTATCTGCTTTGTAAACGGATACGGCGGCCGGATTATTGCAAAAGATTCAAAAATTTTTATTTTCAGGGATTTTCTGGTTTGTTTTCGGCATCATCGCGGTTAAGGATATCCATGAACTCCTCGCCGGTGATGGTCTCTTTCTGGTACAGGTACTGTGCCAGCTCGTCCAGCTTTGCGCGGTTCTCGGTCAGGATGCGAATGGCCTTTTCGTGCTGGGTCTTGACCAGCTCTACTACCTTCTGATCGATCTCGCGCTGGGTCTGGGCACTGCAGGCCAGCGAGGTATCGCCGCCCAGATACTGGTTGTTCACGGTCTCCAGCGCCACCATGTCAAATTCATCGCTCATGCCGTAGCGGGTCAACATGGCGCGGGCAAGCTTGGTGGCCTGCTCGATATCATTGGATGCACCGGTGGTGATGGAGTTAAAGGCTACTTCCTCGGCGGCGCGGCCGCCGGTCAGGGTGGCGATCTTATTTTCCAGCTCGGCCTTGTTCATCAGGTAGTGGTTGCCCTCGTCCACCTGCATGGTGTAGCCCAGTGCGCCGGAGGTGCGGGGAATGATGGTGATCTTTTGCACCGGGGCAGAGTTGGACTGCTTAGCCGCCACAAGGGCGTGGCCGATCTCGTGGTAGGCTACGATGCACTTTTCGTGGTCGGTCAGGATGGAGTTCTTCTTCTGGTAGCCGGCAATGACCACCTCGATGCTCTCCTCAAGGTCGGCCTGCGTCACGCTCTTGCGCCCTGCCCGCACGGCACGCAGGGCGGCTTCATTTACAATGTTGGCAAGTTCTGCGCCGGAGGCACCGGAGGCCATGCGTGCCACGGTGTTGAAGTCCACACCCGGGGCGATCTTCACCTTTTTGGCGTGTACCTTCAAAATCTCTTCGCGGCCCTTCAAATCGGGCAGCTCCACGGGCACACGGCGGTCAAACCGGCCGGGACGGGTCAGGGCAGGGTCGAGGGAATCCGGGCGGTTGGTAGCCGCCAGAATAATGACACCGGTGTTGCCCTCAAAGCCGTCCATCTCGGTAAGCAGCTGGTTCAGGGTCTGCTCGCGCTCGTCGTTGCCGCCAAACTGGCCGCTGTTGCGCTTCTGGCCAATGGCGTCGATCTCATCAATGAATACGATGCAGGGTGCTTTTTCTTTGGCCTGCTTGAACAGGTCACGCACCTTGGAGGCACCCATGCCCACGAACATCTCCACGAACTCCGAGCCGGAGATGGAGAAGAAGGGCACGTTGGATTCACCTGCCACGGCCTTGGCCAACATGGTCTTGCCGGTGCCCGGAGGGCCTACCAGCAGAATGCCCTTGGGCATGGAAGCGCCGATCTCCTCATACTTCTTGGGGTCGTGCAGATAATTGACGATCTCCTGCAGGTTCTCCTTGGCTTCGTCCTCACCGGCCACATCCGCAAAGCGGATGCCGTGGGTGGACTGCACATACACCTTTGCGTTGGATTTGCCCGCGCCGCCAAACATCATGGAGCCCGGGCCGCCGCCTGCCTTTTCCATCAGCTTTTTGTTCATCTGGTTGCCGATGAAGCTGAACAGCAGGATGGGCAGCACGAACCACAGCAAAAAGCTGAGCACCGGCGAACCCTGCTCCACGATCTCGCTGGAGAACTGTGCACCTGCGTCGTACAGGCGCTCGGTCAGACTGGGGTCGTTCATCAGGCCGGTCTTGTAGATCTGCTTGTTGTCCTTATCCGTAAAAATGATCTGGTTGGACTGGATATCCACCTTGCCGATGTTTTCCTGCTCGGTCATGCTCATAAAGGTGCCGTAGTCTACCTCCTGCACCTGACGCTCGGCCAGCCACGGCATGACCACAAGGTTGATGACCAGCAGCACCAGCAACACGATGGCATAGTAGATAGCCAGCGGCTTTTTGGATGGCTTGACTTCTTTCATGGGATGTTCCTCCTTCTATATAAAGTGGGCTTCCACCCGTTTGCTGCGTCCAGTATACCACACCTTACCGCCTAGCAACAGCGCAGCGAGGGCAACTTTGCAAAAACTTAGCAGTTTCTTAACAAAGAGAGCTAAAGCCGCTCAGTTACCATATTATAGGTGCGCAAAGGGCTTGCCGGATGAGGGGGCAGGGGAGCAACGACCTCAATTTTGCATGATTTACCCCATGGTATTGTGAAATGCTTTCATCTTTATCCTGAACGAAACTTCTTGACACTTTCTGGCAGTCGTGCTAAAATTATCTCACTTTCAACAAAGTGCAAATGCGTTGACGGGGATAAAACGATCTTTCTTCTGCGTGCAGAGAGCCGCCGGGTGGTGCAAGGTGGGTGCAGAGAACTTCGGATACTGGCCCCCGAGCGGCAGGACTGAACGGACAAGTAGGTTCTGACGGATGCCCACCGTTACAAGGGCAGCGATTCGCTGTTTTGGCCGATCGTGCAAAGTGGCTGCATCCACAAAAGGTGCAGCAAAGAGAGTGGTACCACGGGTGCCCTGTGATAAAACTTACAGGCTCTCGTCTCTCAAGGTTTTCGCCTTGAAAGACGGGAGCCTTTTTTCGTACAACGGTTGCAGTAGGGCAAAAGGCTTCCCCCGGTCGGGGGAAGCTGTCACCGCAGGTGACTGATGAGGGCGCAGGCAAGCAGCTGCTGCCGGGAAATCACCCCTCATCCGGCGCTACGCGCCACCTTCCCCCAAGGGGTGAAGGCTTTATGCTATTTCAGGAGGACAACAGGATGATGGACGCTACCAAGTACGCACCGGGGTACTACCCGGTACCCGCCGGTTATGACAGCTGGGTAAAAAAAGACCATATTGAAAAGGCTCCCGCATGGTGCAGCGTGGATCTGCGGGACGGCAATCAGGCGCTGATCGTGCCCATGAGCCTTGCAGAAAAGCTGGAGTTCTTCCAGATGCTGGTGAAGATCGGCTTCAAGGAGATCGAGGTGGGCTTCCCCGCCGCCAGCGAGACCGAGTACGAGTTCCTGCGCACCCTGATCGAAAAGAATATGATTCCCGCCGACGTCACCGTGCAGGTGCTGACCCAGTGCCGCGACCATATCATCCGCCGCACCTTCGAGGCAGTCAAGGGCGCACCCCGGGCGGTGATCCATTTCTACAACTCCACCTCTGTGGCGCAGCGGGAGCAGGTGTTCCACAAGTCCAAGGAGGAGATCAAGCAGATCGCCGTGGACGGCGCAAAGCTGGTCAAGCAGCTCAGTGAGGAGTACGAGGGCAACTTCCTGTTCGAGTACAGCCCCGAAAGCTTTACCGGCACCGAGGTGGATTACGCCGTAGAGGTGTGCAACGCCGTGCTGGATATCATGCAGCCCACCCCGGAGCGCCCCATGATTATCAACCTGCCGGTGACCGTGGAGATGAGCATGCCCCATGTGTACGCCAACCAGATCGAGTACTGCGACAAGCACCTGAAGTACCGCGACAGCGTGATCATCTCCACCCATCCCCACAACGACCGCGGCACTGGCGTAGCCTGCGCAGAGTTGGCAGTGCTGGCGGGCGCACAGCGCGTGGAGTGCTGCCTGTTTGGCAACGGCGAGCGCACCGGCAATGTGGACGCCGTAACGCTGGCCATGAATATGTACAGCCACGGCGTAGACCCCAAGCTGGACTTCTCCGATATGCCGGACATCTGCGCCACCTACGAGCGGGTGACCCGGATGCACATTTACGAGCGCACCCCCTACGCCGGTCAGCTGGTGTTTGCCGCCTTCTCCGGCAGCCATCAGGACGCCATTGCAAAGGGCATGGCCTACCGCAAGGAGCATGGCGAGCACCGCTGGACCTGCCCCTACATCCCCGTTGACCCCCACGACATCGGACGCACCTACGATG
>OLBG01000076.1_pt1 | contig 16298 bp, 14 predicted proteins | sample 1607361 | NCBI WGS metagenome assembly OLBG01 (sample SAMN02674597, study PRJEB24791) | human gut metagenome, SKBSTL013 | isolation source: stool | host: Homo sapiens | place: USA | reverse complement strand
TTCAAAATTTCAAAATTATTATAAAATTCCTCCAAAAAGTGTTTTCGTAATTAAAAAAATGACGGAAAGCATTGACGAAATATCAAAAAATGTATACAATACGATACAGTGATGAAAAAATAAAACGGAGGAGTCCTGTAATGACTGCGTATAAAGATTTAAGTAAAGAAGAGCTGTTGGAATTAAAAAGCGAATTAGAAGCGCGCTTTGAAGAAGTAAAAGAAAAGGGATTAAAGCTGGATATGTCCAGAGGAAAGCCGGCTGCAGATCAGTTGAACTTATCAATGGATATGATGAAAGTGCTTGCAGGGGATGCGAATCTCATTTGCGAAGACGGAGTAGACTGCCGAAATTACGGAAACCTTGACGGTATTGATGAGGCAAAACAGCTTCTCGCAGATATGATGGAAGTGCCGAAAGATAATGTGATCATCTTCGGAAACTCAAGTCTGAATGTGATGTATGATACGGTAGCACGTGCAATGACACATGGTATCATGGGAAGTACTCCATGGTGTAAGCTTGATAAGGTAAAATTCTTATGTCCGGTTCCGGGATATGACAGACATTTCGCGATTACAGAGCATTTCGGAATTGAGATGATCAATGTACCGATGACATCAACAGGACCGGATATGGATATGGTTGAGAAACTTGTAAGCAGTGATCCGGCAATCAAAGGAATCTGGTGTGTACCGAAGTACTCTAACCCGCAGGGAATCACATATTCTGATGAGACAGTGTTCCGTTTTGCGAACCTGAAGCCGGCAGCAGAAGATTTCCGTATCTTCTGGGATAATGCTTACTGCGTACATCATTTATATGAAGATAAACAGGATTATCTGATTGAGATTCTGATGGAGTGTAAGAAGGCAGGTAACCCGGATATGGTTTACAAGTTTTCTTCTACATCTAAGATCAGTTTCCCGGGATCAGGAATTGCAGCAATGGCAGCATCTGATGCGAACCTGGAGGATATCAGAAGCACAATGCGTGTGCAGACAATCGGACATGATAAGGTAAATCAGCTGCGTCATGTAAGATTCTTCGGAGATATTCACGGAATTGTAGAACATATGAAGAAACATGCAGATATCCTGCGTCCGAAGTTTGAGACTGTTCTTGAAGTTCTTGAAAGAGAACTTGGCGGACTTGAGATTGGATCATGGATCGCGCCACGCGGAGGATATTTCATCTCCTTTGATGCGCTGGATGGATGTGCGAAAGCGATTGTTGCGAAGGCGAAAGAAGCTGGCGTTGTTATGACAGGAGCGGGAGCAACATTCCCTTATGGAAAAGATCCACATGACAGCAATATCCGTATCGCACCGTCTTATCCAACACCGGAAGAACTTGCAGTTGCCGCTGAAGTATTTGTATTGAGTGTAAAACTGGCAAGTGTTGATAAGATCCTTGAGACAAAATAAATAACAGCATTTTATAAAGACCTTTTGCAAGTGGTTGATCTGCTGGCAGAAGGTCTTTTTCTAATGGTTGACATGTGTTTCCAGGGAGACTATAATGTAGTGCATAGCAGAAAAGAGGAATGACATGATAAAAGGTGTAATATTTGACGTAGATGGTGTCCTTCTCAATTCCATGCCTGTCTGGGAGAATCTTGGAGAATTGTATCTGGATCATTTGGGAATTGAGGCCGAGAAGAACCTGGGGGAGACGTTATTTGAGATGAGCCTGGAGGAGGCGGCAGATTATCTGATCTCACATTATAACCTGGAGAAGACGGTGGAAGAGGTTGTACAGGGACTGAATAAGGAAGTGGAAGACTATTATGCAAAACGAGTTCCATTGAAAGAAGGGGTTCGTCAGTATCTGGAGGAATTCAGAGAGCGGAAGATTCCTATGGTGATCGCAACAACCGGTGACCGGAAGAATGCAGAAGCAGCTCTGAGCAGATTGAAGGTATTACCTTATTTTCAAGGAGTTTTTACAGCATCTGAGATCGGAAGCGGTAAGGATCAGCCGGATATTTATTTCGCAGCACTTTTGCAGCTGGATACGGAGCCGGAACAGACCTGGGTGTTTGAAGATACTTATCAGGCTCTGAGGACGGCAAAACATGCAGGATTTAAGACAGTAGCAGTTTATGATAAGGCAAATGACAAGAATCTGGCACAGATCTGGAATACGGCAGATATCTATTTGCCGGAATTTGATGATTTTAATGTTTTTTGGAACAGGGTGTCTGAGGAAGAGAAAGAACAGTTGCTGATTGTAGAATAAGAGGAGAATAAAAAAGCAGATTCGAATTCAAAGGAGAGATGCTCCAGTAGAATTCGAATCTGCTTTTTATCATATAATTGGCTGGTCTGTCTTGTGTTTAGAGAAGGTGGATGCCGGCATCAGCAGCAGCTTCAACTACATTTTCAGGCCAGAGGGAAGACTGTACTTCACCGATATGAGCCTTTCTTAAGTAATACATACAGATACGGGACTGTCCGATACCGCCGCCGACTGTATATGGAAGCTCGCCGTTGAGCAGTGCCTTCTGGAATGGAAGTTCTGCACGATCTTCACATCCGGCTTCTTTGAGCTGTGCCTTTAACGAGTCTTCGTCAACACGGATTCCCATAGAAGAGAGTTCAAGACCGATGTCAAGAACCGGATAGTAAACGATAATGTCACCGTTCAGCTCCCAGTCATCATAGTCCGGAGCACGACCGTCATGTCTTTCGCCGGAAGCAAGTACGCCACCAATCTTGGAGATAAACACTGCGCCTTTTTCCTTCGCAATCGCTTTTTCACGTTCTTTGGTAGTAAGATCCGGATAAAGGTCTTCCAGCTCCTGTGTAGTGATGAAAAAGATATCATCAGGAAGAAGAGGATCGATATAGTTGTAACGTCTGGAAATGTATTCTTCTGTATCTTTCAGAGCCCGGTAGACTTTGCGGACAGTATACTGAAGTGTCTCTGTGTTACGTTCTTCCTTAGAAATTACTTTTTCCCAGTCCCACTGGTCAACATACAGAGAGTGGATGTTGTCTGTATCTTCATCACGACGTATCGCACTCATATCTGTGTAAAGTCCTTCGCCGGAATGGAAATTATAATTCTTCAATGCATATCTCTTCCATTTTGCAAGAGAATGAACGATCTCTGCAACAGAACCATCCTGTTCTTTGATGTCAAAGGAAACCGGACGTTCCACACCGTTTAAGTTATCATTCAGACCGGATTCCGGACGGACAAACAGTGGTGCTGACACTCGTGTCAGGTGGAGATTCTTTGCAAGAGCACGCTCGAAGTGGTCTTTCACTTCTTTGATGGCTACTTCTGTCTCACGAATTGTAAGAGGGGAATGATAGCCAGCAGGTATTCTTAACTGTTCCATAATAAACTCCTTTATGTTAGCATTTTATTGCTGTTCACAGTATTATGCGGTCAGCAATAGCATTTCTCTTCTATTTTAAGTGGAGAAGAATAAGAAGTCAATGGAAAGGTGAAATGAACACTTGTAATCAGTAAAAAAAATTGCTAAAATGAGCAGTAGTGAGTAATAAATAGTAAGGGACGAAGGTGTAAATAATGAATGTAAATGATATGATTGATACAATTCTGAATTTTGACCTGGATGTTGTTCTGGCTGGACTTAATGAAAGCAGTCATCATTTGAGTCAGATGGAATTTATTTCTCTGATCGTTATAACGGCCGGAGCGGTACTGTTATGTCTGACGGGGCTGAAACTGGTACGTTTCTGGTCTGTGATCGCAGGATTGTCAGCAGGATGCGCAGCCGGAATTGCGGTCGGAGTGATTGCAGGTCTAGATCAGATGATCTCATTGGCGGCAGGAGCGGGTGTGGGACTTGTATTGGCGGTGCTTGGTGCATGGAAGAAGCAGATTGGTGGATTTGTGACAGTAGCGGTACTTGTCTTTGTTGTCAGTGTACATCTGATGAAACCACAGGATCTTATTATGTATGGAATCTGTGCGGGTATCGGTCTTGTGTGTGCATTGCTTTCTATTAAGTTTCATAACTTTATGCTGATTGCTTCTTCTTCTGTGTTTGGAGCAATGGCAGCGGGCAGCAGTATCTTTTATCTGCAGCCATATAAAAACGGAATGATTCATGTGGCACTTTGTGCTGCAATTGGTGCACTTAGTATCTGGATCCAGCTTCTTTTGGAATCCGGAAAACGTAAGAAAAAGAATTTACTTAAAGCCGCAGAGATCCGTGAAGAACATTCTACAGAAAATGAAGTCGAGAAGGCAAGGGCACTGGTCGAGAATCTGGATGATTTTGATGAGCTGGATGAGATTATAGAGAGTCTTCCGGAAAATGTCCTGAAAGAAGACAAGGGCACAACAGTTGTCAGCATGGATGAATTTGATGATCTTGAAGATGATCTGGAAGAAGATGAAGTGGAGAACTTTAAAGAAGAGAAGTTTGATGTAGACGAGGAAGATTGGGAGGAAGACGTCGAAATTGAAGTAACTGCTGATGAGGCAGATGTGACAGAGGATTATGATTTTGATGAAGATCCGGATGACTTAGATGACTTGAATGATCTGGATGATTTAGATTATCTTGATGACGATGATGATATCGAGTTTCTGGATGAAGATGAGTAGATAAAAAAGCTATCGATTACAATAACTTAACACATATCTGTGTTGTTATCGTAGTCGATAGCTTTTGTATTATCTTACTGCTGTAAATACTCCGCGGAGATCATGGATTACATGTCTTGGACATTTTACAGAGCACATTCCACAGCTTAAGCAGATGTCTTCCTGGATTACTGCGCAATTATCTTCTACATGAATTGCACCTGCAGTACATGTTTTTTCACAAATACCGCATCCAATACAACTGACTTCACACTGTTTACGTGCAACAGCTCCTTTTTCTTTGTTAGAGCATTTTACTACAATGTAGTTTGCACATTCGTGAATCTTGATCAGGTTCTGTGGACAGACTTTTGCACACTGTCCACAGGCAATACATTTTTCTTCGTCTACTTCGGCAACGCCATATTCATTCATGGAAATTGCGCCAAATTTACATTTTTCTATACAGGCTCCACATCCGATGCAGCCATCTTTGCATCCACCGTCTTCAGAGCCGGCTGCGCGGCAGCCACCGTTACAGGCAACCAGAGCTGCCCGGTAAGGAAATCTCTTTTTAATTGCCATGATTATTTCTTCCTTTCGTATGGTGTGTTAGAAAGAGGAAGGCTGTAGCGTCTTTCTCCGTCAAATCTGCAATATGCATCCGCGATTGCAGGAGCAGTAGGGATGGATGTGATCTCTCCGATACCGATTGCTCCACAGGCAACATCCAGACCAGGTTTATCAATAACGATTGCTTCAATCTCAGGAACTTCGTGAGAACGGAAAAGTCCTAAGGAACCATATTTGTCAATTGGTTTACAGTTTTCATCGATTGGATACTGCTCTCTGAGTGCATATCCCATTGACATTACAACACCGCCTTCAATCTGACCTTCGCAGGAGAGAGGGTTGACAGCTTTACCAACATCATGTGCGGCAATCATTTTCTCAATCTTACCTGTCTTAGGATCAAGGATGCAGACCTGAGTTGCATATCCATAAGCAACGTGAGATATCGGATTAGGCACATCTGCACCAAGTGGATGAGTCTTAGCGAGATACTCTCCGTAGAAAGTTTCTCCAATCATATCTTTCATGGACTTACCGCTGTTTTTCGCTTCCATGAATTTTTCACATGCTCTGCGGCACGCTTCACCAGTTACAAGTGTCTGACGAGAACCGGAAGTTGTACCGGAATCAGGTGAAATCCATGTGTTGCTTCGCTCATAGACGATATCATCATGGGAAAGATCTGTATTTGTAACGATCATCTGTACAAGTACAGTACCAAGTCCCTGACCGATACAGGAAGCACCAGTGAAGATGTGAAGTTTTTCATCTTCTTCAACAATTAATTTTACACGTCCTGTATCCGGGATACCAACACCAACGCCGGCATTCTTCATAGCACAACCAAGGCCAACAGCCTTACCGGCCGCAAGTGCAGCATCATACTCTTCTTTGACAGCTTCCAGTGTTTCTACAAGACCTGTAGAGTTATCTACAATCTGTCCGTTCGGAAGTACTTCGCCTGGGCGGATCGCATTGCGGTAATGAATCTCCCAAGGCGTAATGCCTACCTTGTCAGCCATCATGTTCAGAAGTGTCTCTGTTGCGAAACAAGTCTGTGTAACACCAAATCCGCGGAATGCTCCGGCAGGTGGGTTATTTGTATAGTAAGCAGTTCCTTCAATTTCAAAGTTTTCATAATGATAAGGTCCTGCTGCATGTGTACATGCACGTTCAAGAACCGGGCCACCAAGAGAAGCGAATGCACCTGTATCAGATTTAACAATCGCTTTTACACCCTGGATCACTCCATTCTCATCGCATCCCATTGTCATATCCATGTAGAATGGGTGACGTTTCGGATGAACAAGCAAGGATTCCGCTCTGGATAATTTCATCTTGATCGGTTTCTTTGTTACGTAAGTAAGCAATGCGCTTAAATGCTGAACAGTCATGTCCTCTTTACCACCGAAACCACCGCCGACTAATGCGTTCTGAACTTTTACTTTATCTGTTCCAAGCATAAGTGTAACTTCGTGCAATGTCTGGTGAGCGGACTGGTCTGTTGAATATACGAAAATGTCACCGTCTTCATCATAGAAAGAAACAGCACATTCCGGTTCAAGGAAAGCATGCTCAGTCCAAGGTGTCTCAAAGTGATGTGAGATCACGTACTTGGAATTCTTGATTGCTTCTTCCGCATTTCCGCGGCTGATGTGCTTATAAGCACATACGTTAGTCTCTTCTTCATCATAAACAAGAGGTGCATCCGGAGCGGCAGCTTCTTCCACTGTATGCACATGAGGAAGTACTTCATATTCAACTTTAATAAGTTTCTTTGCTTTTTCTACAGTTGCCATGTCAGTTGCAGCTACAAGGGCAATTGCATCTCCGAGATAATGAGTCAGTCCACCAACCGGAATCAGTGAATACTGATCATGTTTTAAGTGTCCGATCTTATTCTCCCCAGGAATATCATCGGCTGTTACAACCGCTTCTACGCCAGGCAGAGCCTCGGCAGCAGAGGTATCAATAGAAAGTACGCGAGCTCGTGGATATTTACTACGAAGAGCAGCGCCATAGAGCATTCCTTCCGGATAATAGTCATCCGGATATTTACCTGTTCCAAGCACTTTTTCTTCAACATCTATACGAGAAACACGGGAACCAAGAGTCCAGCTAGGATCTCCGTCATCTGGTAAAACTCCTTCTTTCAGAATCTTAGCTGCCAGACGTACCGCGTCCATGATCTTGACATATCCTGTACAGCGGCAATAGTTGTTGCGCAGCGCATAGCGAATCTCATCATCGGTTGGTTCCGGATTTACATCCAAAAGTGCTTTTGTGCACATAACCATACCAGGAATACAGAATCCGCACTGTACAGCGCCTGCCTTCCCGTAAGCATAAGTGTAAACTTTCTGTTCCCAATCAGAAAGCCCCTCGACTGTGATGACATTCTTTCCGGCCAATGAATCTGTGTCAGGTACGCAGGATTTGCAAGTCTGTCCATCAATGATAACAGTACAGGCTCCACAAGCGCCTTCGCTGCAACCATCCTTTGCAGAGGTAATGTGCAGTTCATCACGCAGGAACCGTAACAGTTTCTGATTCTTTGAAGGTGAGACTTCCTGACCATTTACTATAAATGATGCCATGTCAGTTACTCCTTTCTTTGTGACAAAATCCCCAAAGAAAAATCTTTGAGGAGTATGTGTTTGTTGTGTATTTTTAATTATATAAAGATACCTATGGTTACATTTTATCACATATTCAACAAAAAGCAACAACTATTCTAAAAAATTTTTTGACACCTAAAAATATTTTAGATATATGATATAAAAAATGCATATCAGGACAAAAAAGGGAAGTATCGCAAAATGATACTCCCTTGTAATTATCTTATATAAATTGTTCTTAGAAACCAAAAAGATTTACAACGCGATTTTAATTATCGTGTTCTTCTTCAAATGGATCGTCGTAATCATCTTCATCATCGTAATCATCTCCACCGCGGGAAGCAATTGCGAGAATCAGTGAAATAACAGCAAGTACACCACTTACACCGGCTAAAATCAGAAGCTCGAATTCATCTCCATGTTTCAGGAAAGCAAAAACAGCACTACCGATATAGACAATCATCGGGATAAGGAATGCAAAAAGTGTATCACGGTTATTCATGATGAAGTATAACAGTGCAGTGACAAGCATACAAAGAGCAACAATGACATAATTCATGCCTGGAGCAGAAGTTACGTCAGCTCCTGATGTGCTGAGTCCTGTTACGAATCCTTTATAAATACAGAAACCAAATGCAAGCAGGGAAATGATTCCAAGGATAATGCGCCCAGGTCTGAAACGTGGATATTCGTCTACATATTCATATTCATCATCATCTTCATCATCAGAGGATTTCTCATCATCATAGTCATCCATTTTTCTGGATTTTACATCTTCTTTTGCTTTCGCAGTTTCGGCTTCCTCTTTCTTTTTCTTCTTGGCAGCTTTACTGTCAGGGTCAGTTGCAAGCATATCTTCGTATCCCTTGCGAACTGCTTTTTCACGCTTATCACGGATCTCTTCCGCTGGAATATTCCCATATTTCTGCTCTTCGGAATCATCAGTAGCATCAGTGGGAGCAGTGGCAGCTTTCTGTGCAGCGGCTTTGCGTGCTCTGGCTCTCTCCTTAAGGATACGCTCAGCTTCCTCTTCTGAAATCCCTTTGTCAGCAGCAAGGCGGGCAATCGCTTCTTTGCGGGCGCGGGCTTTTGCTTCTCTGCGAGCAGCTCGTTTCTCTTCAGCGGCACGGGCGGCAGCCTCAGCTTTCGCTTTCTCCTCAGCGGCACGGGCCTCAGCTTCAGCTTTCGCTTTTTCTTCAGCAGCACGGGCGGCAGCTTCAGCTTTTGCTTTCTCTTCGGCGGCACGAGCCTCAGCCTCAGCTTTTGCTTTCTCTTCTGCAGCTTTCTTGGCAGCGATCTTCTTTGCACGTTGTTTATCAAGGTTCCATTGCTTTTTACAGCTATGGCAGATTGCATATTCATTAAAGATTGGATCCCCGTTTTCGCTGGTGCCAATCTGCTTATTCTGCAAATCCAGGTCTTTTCCACATATTGGGCACTTCATATTAATCATGTACTCCTCTCTTTTGTATCAAAATATTTATAACAGATTTATTATAGCATCTTAAAAGAGGAAGAACAACGAAAAAAGTGTGTTTTACATAAAATGTTTTAGAAAAAAATCAAAATTGCGCAAGAATTTAGTTTAAATTCATAAGAAATGGTGGACTTTAAAAATTTAATGTGTTAAAATCAAAAAGTGGCCTGAGAAGGCAAAAGGTATTGTTATGGTTTATGGTATGCCGTAAGCCATCATATAATTAGCCGGTTGAGAAGGAGATTGTTTCGTATGAGTAAGAAGATCAGAACAGAGGCAGTAGATTATCTGTTTCAGGCAATCTTAAGCCTTGAGAATAAAGAAGAGTGTTATACATTTTTTGAAGACATCTGTACGATCAATGAGCTGCTTTCATTGTCACAGAGATTTGAAGTGGCAAGAATGCTCCGTGAACAGAAGACATATCTGGAGATCGCGGAGAAGACAGGAGCATCCACTGCGACAATCAGTCGTGTGAACCGTTCTCTTAATTATGGGAATGACGGATATGATATGGTTTTCAAACGTGTAGGGCTTGCTGAGGAAGAGAATGGAACGGAAGAATAACACTTAAGAATTAAGCTTACAATAAAATACCTTTTATCAATCAAAAGATACAGCTTGCGGAAGATCCTGATAAAGTCTTTCGCAGGCTGTATCTCGTTTTAAACAGAAATGTTTATTTCCCTTTCTTTTTCTCTTCGTTTTTTGAAGACTTGGAAGAGAGGTCATCAATGATCCGTTCAATGATCATTTTCTTGATATATACATCAAAACTCAAGCTGCATATAAATGCAAACTGCTGTAAGATCTCCTTATCTTCGCCATCAGCAAGATGAGTGAAAGTCTCAGCAGATTTCTCATAAGTAGCAGTTACATTCTCTTTGATGGAATCCAGCTGTTCTTTTTCAATCTTGCAGACTTCTTTGTAAATATCCGCTAATTCAAAAGAGCTTCCATCCGGAAAATATTTCTCTGTGAGCGGTGCAAGAACTGTCTCAATATCTTTGATTGAAAGGATATTTTTAAAATAATAAATGAAGACCAGAAGGAGCAGGTGCTCTCTGGAATACTTCTTCTTCACCGGGGGTGGAAGAAGATTGTTCTTCGTATAATTATTGATCATAGTCTTTGTCAGGATCTTATCATCAGGGTAACGTTTGGTCGAAGCCAGCTGTTCATCCATAAAAGTAGTTACTTGATCCATGTAAAGATTAATATTCGGAACATCGCCGGGATGCACATAACTTAAAGAAGAAAGTTCTTCTAAAATGCTGTTTAACAGATTACTTGTGTCTATATTCATGTTATCACCTCAATACATTTATTATATAGTATTTAAAACTAGATAGCAAGCAAAAGATAAGAAGGCCGGAAAATGTAGTTGACAAACAGGAACGTGTGTTTGATAATGGGAATACATTTACAGATATCTTTATAACTTTAAAGGAGTGGAAAGATGAGCATTTATGATAAATTAAATGAACCACAGAGAGAGGCTGTTTACCACACGGACGGTCCTCTTCTGATCCTTGCCGGAGCCGGTTCAGGAAAAACAAGAGTTCTGACGCACAGGATCGCATATCTGATCGGAGAACGTGGCGTGAACCCATGGAATATTCTTGCAATCACATTTACGAACAAAGCGGCAGAAGAGATGCGCCAGCGTGTGGATAATCTTGTCGGTTTTGGAGCAGAAAGTGTATGGGTGAGCACATTTCATTCTGCGTGCGTGCGTATTTTGAGAAGATTTATTGACAGATTAGGGTATGAGAATCATTTTACGATATATGATACAGATGATCAGAAGACATTAATTAAGGAAGTCTGTCGGAAAGTAGATGTGGATACGAAAGTGTTTAAAGAAAGAAGTCTGCTTTCAGCAATTTCATCTGCCAAGAATGAGATGATCCTTCCGGATGAATTTGAACTGAATGCCGGAGGAGACTTTGCAAAGATGAAGATTGCTAAGGTTTACCGCGAGTATGAGGCGCAGATGAGAGCGAATAATGCACTGGATTTTGATGATCTGCTTGTAAAGACAGTGCAGCTTTTGCAGACACAGCCGGATGTGCTTGAGAGTTATCAGGAAAGATTCCGCTATATTATGGTAGATGAATATCAGGATACAAATACAGTCCAGTTTCAGCTGGTAAGCCTTCTTGCAGGAAAATATAAGAATCTTTGTGTCGTTGGAGATGATGACCAGTCAATCTACAAGTTCCGTGGAGCGAATATCCGGAATATTCTTGACTTTGAGCATGAATTTCCGGATGCAAAGGTGATCAAACTGGAGCAGAACTACAGATCTACAGGGAATATTCTGAATGCAGCGAACAGTGTGATCGCGAATAACCGCGGAAGAAAGGAGAAATCACTTTGGACGGAGAACGGAGAAGGCGAACTGATCCGTCTGCGTCAGTTTGATACTGCATTTGATGAGGCGGATTTCATAGGCGAAGATATCAAAAGTGCTGTCAGACAGGGAGGTTCCTATAATGACAGTGCAGTTCTTTATCGTACGAATGCACAATCCCGTCTGCTGGAAGAGAAATTTATTGCTATGAATATTCCTTATAAGATTGTCGGCGGTGTAAATTTCTATGCGAGAAGAGAGATTAAGGATCTTCTTGCTTATCTCAAGACAATCGATAATGGACGTGATGATGTTGCGGTTAGAAGAATCATTAATGTCCCAAAGAGAGGAATCGGTCTTACAACAATTAACCGGATTCAGGAGTCTGCGACAGAACGTGGAATTGGGTTTTATGAGGCTTTACTGGCACCGGGGCTGATCGCAGGAGTGGGAAGAAGTGCAACAAAACTGGACTCTTTTGCGGCATTGATCGAGTATTTTAAGACGTTGGCAGAAGAGATGAACATCACAGATCTTTTACAGGAAGTGATTGAGAAGACAGGATATATAGAAAGCCTTGAAAATGAAGATAAAGAAGAGGCGAAAACAAGAAAAGAGAATATAGATGAGCTGATCAGTAAAGCGGCAACTTATGAGGAAAGTTGTCAGGATAAAGATGAAAAGGCAACATTGAGTGGATTCCTTGAAGAAGTTGCTTTGGTTGCGGATATTGACAGTCTGGATGAAGACCAGGAATATGTTGTTCTGATGACTTTACATAGCGCAAAGGGACTTGAATTTCCACGTGTTTATCTTGCAGGGATGGAAGATGGACTTTTCCCGGGATATATGAGTATTAATGCAGGAGACAGAGAAGAACTGGAAGAAGAGCGGAGACTTTGTTATGTTGGAATCACAAGGGCAGAGCAGGAACTGACTTTGACAAGTGCGCGCAGAAGAATGGTGCACGGTGAGACACAGTACAATCCGATGTCAAGATTTGTGAAAGAGATCCCGAGGGAACTGCTTGATACAGGAAACAAGAAGTTTACCCAGGAGACGGAGATGCCAGCACAGCAGAATACATATGCACGTGCCAGAGAAGCATTTCGGGCACAGGCATTCGCAGGAGCACTTGGCGGAATGACACCTGCAAAGAATCAGGGGGCGGGTAAGCCGCTTACAGGAAGTCAGGCACTGGTATCCCTGCAGAAGGGAAGTCAGCTGGCAGCAGGTGGGAATGGTCCACTTGGTTATGAGGTCGGAGACCGAGTACGTCATGTGAAGTTTGGGGAAGGAACAGTAACGGATATCAAAGAAGGCGGACGAGATCACGAGGTTACGATTGAATTTGACAGTGTCGGAACACGCAAGATGTTTGCAAAATTTGCCAAGCTTGTAAAGGTATGAGAAAGTTATAAAAAAATGATAAATCAGTAGTAATATGAATCGTCAGGTGTTATAATAAACACAGATTATCTGTCACCGCAAAAGGTGAAGAAAGGACGTGTTAATATGAACAAGAGAATAGAAGACATCATTGCAGAAACAAGATTGAACGAGATTCTTCATAAGAATGAGGCTGAGAAGCAGAAGAACACAGTAATCTGGACATTGGCTATCATCGGAGCAGTAGCAGCAGTAGCTGCAATCGCTTATGCAGTATATCGTTTTGTATCACCGGATTATCTTGATGATTTTGAAGATGATTTTGATGACGATTTTGATGATTACTTCAGCGAGGATGATCAGGTATAATTCTTGAGTGAATTGCAAAAGTGCAGACAGGGTGTGAGAAGAAACCATCCTGTCTGTTTTTCTGTTAAAAATAGATTAGAATTGATAGGAGAAAAGGATGAAAAAAGGTCAGATCTACGAAGGGATTATTGAACGTGTAGATTTCCCAAACAAGGGGATTGTATTTGTTCCGGAGGAAGAACAGTATGTTATTGTGAAAAATGGGATTCCGGGACAGAAGATCCGTTTTATGATAAATAAATTTAAAAGAGGAAATGCAGAAGGAAGACTTCTTGAAGTGTTGGAGAAATCTCCATTAGAGACAAGAGAGCCGGTCTGTAGTATCTTTCCGGCCTGTGGTGGCTGTATGTATCAGACGATGCCATACGAAGAACAGGTGAAGATGAAAGAAGGGCAGATCCGCAGGATTATGGATCCGGTAGTAAAGGGCGAGTATCTTTTTGAGGGTGTGAAGCACAGCCCGAAGGAATTTCATTACCGTAACAAGATGGAATTTTCTTTTGGAGACGAATTCAAAGACGGTCCGTTATCTCTCGGTCTTCATAAAAAAGGAAGTACTTATGATGTACTGACAGCAGGAGACTGTCAGCTTGTCCATGAAGATATGGATAAGATTCTCCTTTGTGTGCTGAATTATTTCAAAGAAAGAAATGTAAGTTATTACAAGAAAATGCAGCATGTCGGTTATCTCCGCCATCTTCTTTTAAGACGAGGCGATACAACAGGCGAGATTCTTGTGAATCTTGTAACGACAACGCAGGAAGAATATGACTTGACTCCATTAGTAGAAGAACTTCTGGCATTAGAATTAGAAGGAAAGATTGTTGGAATCCTTCATATATTGAATGATTCTCTGTCCGATGTCGTGAAGAGTGATGAGACAAGAATTCTTTATGGACGGGACTTCTTTTACGAGAAGCTTCTCGGACTGGAATTCAAGATTACACCATTTTCCTTCTTCCAGCCAAACTCAAAAGGTGCAGAAGTGCTGTACGAGACTGTAAGAGAATACATTGGAGATATTGATAATCAGGTTGTATTCGATCTGTTCAGCGGAACAGGAACAATCGGTCAGGTGCTTGCTCCGGTTGCGAAGAAAGTGATCGGTGTCGAGATTATTGAAGAAGCAGTCGAGGCAGCAAAAGAAAATGCTGTCCGAAACGGACTTTCCAACTGCAGATTTATTGCCGGAGATGTGTTTAAGGTACTTGATGAGATTGAAGAGAAGCCGGATGTGATCGTACTGGATCCGCCGAGAGACGGAATCCATCCGAAGGCACTCCCGAAGATCTTGAATTATGGGGTGGATAAGATTGTATATATTTCCTGTAAGATGACCAGTCTGGCACGTGATCTGGAGATGATGCAGTTGGCGGGTTATCGTGTGGAGAAGATGACGGCGGTGGATCAATTCTGTGAGACAGTGCATGTCGAGACGGTAGTTCTTTTGTCCCAACAAAAACCAGATGACACGATAGAGATCGACTTAGACCTGGACGAGCTGGATGCCACCAGTGCCGAGTTGAAAGCAACCTATCAGGAAATCAAAGATTATGTGCTGAAAGAATTTGGCTTGAAGGTTTCAAGTTTATATATTTCTCAGGTAAAACGCAAATGTGGAATTGAAGTGGGAGAAAACTATAATCTTTCAAAATCAGAAAATGCAAGAGTTCCGCAATGCCCGAAAGAGAAAGAAGATGCTATCAAGGCTGCCCTGAAATATTATGCGATGATCTAAGGACATCGCTGATTTCAAGGAGGAATAACACATGAAAAGCACATTTGAAAAAATGGGTGGAACCTACACACTTGGCGCAGACGGAATTTACTATCCGAATCTTGTCAGTACAGATGAAGAACCGCATTATGGGAAATATGGAATGATGCGGAAAACATATCTGAAAGAGCATCGTCCGGCAATGTATTCACTGTATATGCTGGAAGACAGACTGACAGAACATCTGAATACTGTGGACGATGAAGCACAGGAGAGAATGGATATTCTGGTGAGTCAGATGATGGAGAAGCAGGGCATTACGGAAGAATTGAAAGCTCGTGACCAGATGGAATGGGTTAGAGCGGTAAATAATGTCCGGAATTCTGCAGAAGAGATTGTGCGTCATGAAATAATTTATAAATAATAGCTGAGGGACTGTTGGACAGTCCCTTTGTTATACAATAGGAAAGTTCGACTTCCGTCGAACTCTTGATAAAAAGAGTCCGCACAAAGGCGGGCATGGCAAACAGACGATAGATTAAAAGAAGTCAATGTAAAAGCCTTCTTCCAATTCGTCGTCATTAAGATCGTCATCTTCGGTAAGAAAATAGTGCATATCCAAAAGGTCAGAGCCTGTCATGTTTTTGACCAGACTGGATGTCATTCCCTCTGGGGGATTCTTGATGTATTGTTTCCTGAGTTTCTCTATAAGCTTTGCATCCATAGTTTCAATTCCTTCCTGTCTGTTGATAAGTTTAGTATGATACAGACAGGGAGAAAAATCAAGCAGAGCGGCATTTGACTTTAGCCATTGTTCTTTCATAAAGTTCTTGTAGAGAAACCCGTTTGTGACGATAGTAGACTTCTATCAGTGCCATTTCCTTCTTGCAGTGAGGACAGAATAAAGGGTCATATCCAAAAGATAAAAGAATGTCCTGTCTCCATTTCGTAAAACCTTTTATGAAGCGATGTTTCGATTGGTGAATAGCACGATAAAGTTTTGCGTCAATTTTACGATGTCTCGCATAGAGACCATAGTAGCGGATCATTTTAAAATGTTTTTCCGGTATATGTTGGATAAGAAGTTTAATAAATTCGATTGCCGGAATCGTACGTTTCACATAAGCATTATCTTCGTGACGATTATAGTGAAAAGTAACATTTTCACCATCGTAAGAATCAATCCGTTTTAAGGCAATAACCGGACGGCCAAGATAGCGGCCAATATAT
>OLBG01000075.1_pt1 | contig 16308 bp, 13 predicted proteins | sample 1607361 | NCBI WGS metagenome assembly OLBG01 (sample SAMN02674597, study PRJEB24791) | human gut metagenome, SKBSTL013 | isolation source: stool | host: Homo sapiens | place: USA | reverse complement strand
TGCTCCACTAAAACATTGCCCATTGCATCATAAGAAATGATCTTCGGCTCAGTTTCATTTTTCAGCAGAACTGTCACAATTCCCTGATCCGAAATCGCCATATTTTCAATCGGAAGACTTGTCTCAATCTCGCCTTTCAAACCTTCTTCGGAAAATACAAGAATGCTGTTTCCTCCGATATCTCCTACATCGAGCCGAAGAAGCTCTTCATCCTGAACATCGGCAAATTCGAGTTCAACTGGTTCATGCTGGTTGCCGTCATTGCACTGATCGTCTCGTTCGCTGTGCTGTATAAGACGCGCTTCGGCCTGCGCCTGCGCGCCTGCGGCGAAAATCCCCAGGCGGCGGATTCGCTGGGCATCAACGTCTACAAGATGCGCTACGCGGGTGTGCTGCTTTCCGGTGCGCTGGGCGCTATCGGCGGTCTGGCATATATCGTGCCCCCGGTGCAGACCTGGAACTTTGAAGTCGGCGTGGCCGGTGCAGGCTTTCTGGCACTGGCAGTTATGATCTTTGGCCAGTGGAAGCCTTTCCACATCTTTGGCGCGGCCATGTTCTTTGCCGTGTTCAAGAGCCTTGCCAATATTGCAGACTCTACCTTCCTTGCGCAGCTGCACTGGTCCAGCAACATCTATAATATGATGCCCTTTGTGGCCTCTATGGTCATTCTGGCCTTCACCTCCAAGAACAGCATGGCACCCAAGGCCGAGGGTATCCCCTACGATAAGGGCTCCCGCTAAGCGTATTCGCTAAAAATCTGTAAAACGAAGGCATCCGCAGCCATCCATGTGCTGCGGATGCCTTTTTTGTACGGGGCAGGGCATATTTTGTCCATATATTTGCCGGCAGAAAATGGCATTTTTACTTGTAAAATACAACAAGATGTGCTATCATTATAAAACGAATGTGTATCTATAGGAACCCGGTGTACATTTCTTGCACTGCGGAAAACAAGAAAGGTGAGTTTCGCTATTATGGACGAAAAAGCAACTATGGGACAGTCGCTCCGGAGCACGGAGGACGAGGAGACCATTGATCTGATGGAACTGGCCCGCCTGCTGTGGGCGCATGCTGTGCAGATCGTGGCAGCAGCTGTTGCGGCAGCGCTGATTTGCCTGCTGGTGTGCGTGTTTGCGCTTACACCCAAGTATCAGGCTTCTATCAACATGATCGTGAATACCCGGCAGGATAACTCCTCCACCTTTACCAGTGATAACTTCAACTCGGCTAAGAACCTGATCAGCACCTATGCGGTCATCATCAAGGGCAACACCGTGCTGAACGAGGTCATTGATGAGTTGAATCTGGACATGACCTACGCCGAGCTGTACGACATGGTGGATGTTGCCGATGTGGACGCTACCCAGATCATGAAGATCACGGTCACCGATACCGATGCAGAGCGCGCAGGCGAGATCGCACAGACCATTGCCGACATCGTGCCCGATGTGCTGGTGGAAAAGGTGGAAGCTGGTTCCTGCAAGGCGGTGAGCGATGTGTCTATCAACCCCAACAAGGTGTTCCCCCAGACCAAGAAGTACGTTGTGCTGGCCGGTCTGCTGGGCGCTGTTCTGGTGTGCGGCGTGCTGGTGCTGGCACATCTGCTGCATGACACCGTTGTGGATGACGAAGATGTTCAGAAGAAGCTCGGCCTGCCCGTGCTGGGCCTGATCCCGGAGGTGTAAGACGATGTGGAATCTGTTTGGTAAAAAGAAAAAAGAAGGCGAGCACCGCACCTTGCAGCTGATCACCGATAAGGGGATGCCCTTTGGCTATGTGGAGGCTTACAAGTCTCTGCGCACCAATCTGGACTTTATGGCGGGCTCCATGGACGTGCACACGCTGGTCATCACCAGTACCGTGCCGGAAGAGTCCAAGAGCAACGTGGCAGTCAATCTGGCGATGACGATGGCCGAAAGCGGCAAAAAGGTGGCTCTGGTGGATTGCGACCTGCGCAAGCCGGTGCTGCACCGCTATCTGAAGGCCGGTCACAACGTAAAGGGCGTTTCCAACGTGCTGTCCAACCAGTGCACGCTGGACGAGGCGCTGCATGAACTGAAGGAAATGAATCTGACCTTCCTGCCCGCCGGTACCCCGCCGCCGAACCCCTCCGAGATGCTGAGCCAGCCGCAGATGCAGGCCATGGTCAACACCCTGCGGGAAAAGTTCGATGTGGTCATCTTTGATGCACCCCCGGTGTCCGTGGTCACCGATGCAGCCGTCATCGGCCGCTATGTGGACGGCGCGGTTTTCGTTGTGCGCTCGGACTACGCCCCCGCCGATGCGGTGCGCGGCGCAGTGAAAAAGCTGCAGGATGCCGGTGTCCGGGTGCTGGGCAGCGTGCTGACCCGCTACGACATGAAGAAGGCACTCAAGGGCTCCAGCTACGCATACAGCTATGCTTACAACTACAACTATGCCTACGGCAAGCAGGATGCCACTGCCGGTAAATAATAAGGAAGCACTGCTATGACCGATCTGCATTGTCACATTCTGCCCGGCATGGATGACGGCGCAAAGGATACAGCAGTCTCGCTGGAGCTGCTGCGCAGGGAATACGAGGACGGTGTGCGCAATATTGCGTTCACCAGCCACTTCAACAGCGAGCGTACCACAGTGGAAGCCTTTACGGTAAAGCGGCAGGCTGCCTTTGAACAGCTGACCGCAGCGCTGGAGGGGCAGCCCATGCAGTTTGATTTCAAACTGGGGGCGGAGGTGTTCTTCTCGCCCGGCCTGTGCGAGCTGGACACCCGGGCACTGTGTATGGGGGACACCGCTTATCTGCTGCTGGAATTCCCCACCACCCACAAGCCGCATTTTATCCGGCAGACCCTGTACAATCTGCAGCAGCAGGGCATCGTGCCGCTGATTGCGCATATCGAGCGCTACCCCTATGTGCTGGAGGATCCCACCCTGCTGTACGACTGGGTAGCCGCCGGTGCCTATGCGCAGATCAACGCAGGAGCACTGCTGGAGCCTAAGCTCTGCAAAAAGTTGTGTAAGTTCATCCAGTGGGGATTGGTTCATGTCATCTCCACCGACACCCATTCCCCGGACAAGCGCCCGCCCCGCATGGCGCAGGGTGTGCAGCAGCTGGAAAAGCTGCTGGGCAGGGAAGCTGCTGCCCGCATCGTGCGCAACGGCGATGAACTGTTCCATGATCAGGAACTGGACGCGGCGACCCTGCATCAGCCCAAAAAGTTTTTGGGCATGTGGGTCTGATCCTAAAGTAAGGAGAAAACTGCCCGGGCAGAGAATTACTCTGCCCGGGCAGCGGATTTTGGTATGAAGAAAAATAAGGTCCTGAAAATCGTGTTGATCGTGCTGGGCGCGCTGGTGGCTCTGCTGGCAGCAGCTGTTCTTGGCGTGCTGTTCTACCTCCACAGTATGGCAGCCGGTATTCCTGAAACTCTGCCGGATGCCCCGGCGGACAGCACACAGGTCACCCTGACGGATGATGAGATCGATAAGCTGCTCAGTGGTGAGATCACGCTGGAGGAACTGGCAGATGAAGCCGCCGCGTCCGGCAGCGGGGAACAGGAGGCATCCGCCAGCGCTCCGCAGCAGGAGACAGGTGCGGTTTCCTCCCCGGCGAATTCTGATACTTCTCCGGCGGCATCTGCCTCCCGGACGGAGAGCAGCAGTACAGCGTCCTCCAGCAAGCAGGAGACTGCCGGTACAGCCAATTCCGGTACAAAAAAACCGTCGTCCTCCTCCGGCAAACGGGAAGCCTCCTACGAGGCCGAGGTTAAGGCGCTGCTGAAGCAGCTGTACAGCGTCAAGGCACGCGCCGAGGCAGAGCTGAACAGCTGCATTGCCGGAGCAAAGGCAGAGTTCAAATCGCTGCCGGAGTCTCAGCAGACACAGGCGCGCAAGATCTCCATCGTGCTGGCCAGAAGCGGCAGACTGTACGCGATGCAGGCCTCCTATGATAAGGAAGTGGAGAGCATCGTCAGCCAGATGCGCGCCATTCTGACCGCCAACGGCCAGAGCACCGCACTGGCGGATCAGGCCATGGCCTCCTATAAGGCACAGAAGAGCGCCATGTACTCCCGGCTGACCGCAAAACTGTACTCCTGACCCGCAAAACGACCACGGACCATCCGCAGCACATCTCCCGGGCACTGACTGTGCCGGAAAGGGGCTGCGGATGGTTTTGTTTTGCCTTTTTGCTGTAATATGGAGAAAAATGCCAAGGACATGGAGGGATGACTCTGCGGCAGAGACGCTGCCTTTTACGCCGACAGGGGAGGGCGGATTGTACGCGCCAACGGAACAATCCCCCAAAAGGCCGGAAAAGTAGCACTTTTACCTACTAATATACAGGAAATTTGTATAAAGTATAAGATTTCACTCATGCTTTGCTATAATGAAGTGAATTCTTTTCATGTAAATTGACAAAAATCGTGGTTATCCTTATAATAGATAGAGTGTTTCTCGGGTATGGACGATGGTGTTTGTGCAACCGCAAGATGCCATCGTTTTATTATTCGCTTTTCTGTCCGCGTGCCAAGGACAGACGTCCGCTATGTGTGAGGCTGGCGGACTGCGGGAAAGTGTGGCTCGGCCTGAGAGCAAAAACAGTAATTCATTGATAGGATTGGAGTGGCATCAAACGATGGCAAAGTACATCATCAAGCGTGTCGCAATGGGTATCTTCAGTATCTTCATTGTGGCTACGGTTACCTTTTTTGTCATGAACTTGGTCCCCGGTGGCCCGTTCGTGGCAGAAAAGTCCATCAGTGCCGCTGCTCAGCAGGCTCTGGCCGAAAAGTATGGTCTGGATAAGCCGCTGGGTGTGCAGTACGTCAACTATATGAAGGGCCTTCTGCACGGCGATCTGGGTCTGAGCCTGCGTCAGCGCGGACGTACCGTGAACCAGATCATTGCCAGCAAGCTGCCGGTGTCCTGCCGTCTGGCAGGCATTGCAGTGGTTGTGGCTCTGTGCGTGGGCATCCCGCTGGGCTGCATTTCGGCCTATAACCGTGGTAAGTGGCTGGATAACCTCATTATCGTGTTTGCAACCTGTGGCATCGCGATCCCCAGCTTTATTTCCAGCGTGCTGCTTTTGTACCAGTTTGGTATGAACATGAAGGTGCTGCCCACCGTTGGTCTGAACAGCGCAGCCGCCTATATCATGCCGGTCACCGCACTGGCCATCTATCCCTCGGCTTATATCACCCGTCTGATGCGCTCCAGCCTGCTGGACGTTATGGGTCAGGACTATATGCGCACCGCACGCGCAAAGGGCGTTTCCCAGTTCATGATCCTGTTCAAGCACGCACTGCGCAACGCCATTCTGCCTGTCATCACCTACGTCGGCCCCATGCTGGCCGGCCTGATGACCGGTTCCTTCGTGGTGGAAAAGATCTTCTCCGTGCCCGGTCTGGGCCGCGACTTCGTGTCTGCCATCACCAACCGTGACTACACCATGATCATGGGCACCACCATTCTGCTGTCCAGCATGGTCATTATTGCAAACGTGATCGTGGATATCCTGTACAAGATCATCGACCCGCGTATCAAGCTGAAGTAAGAGAGGAGCGATTTTCATGGAAAACATTAAAAAGAATCCGCTCAGCCTGCAGCTCAATGCGGAGGATTTTCTGCCCGCCAGCAATGAGGAAAAGCAGAGTCTGGTGGTCATGCGCGAGAGCGTCAACTTCTGGAAGGACGGTATCCGCCGCCTGAAGAAAAACAAGATCGCCATGGTCAGCTTTGTGTTCATCATCGCCATTGCCATTTTTGCCTACCTGCTGCCTGCCGTGTGGCCCTACAGCTACGCCGAGCAGGTGAAGGGCAGCAACAATCTGGCACCGTTCGAGTACTCTGCCGCTGAGCAGGCCCGCATCGATGCCGGCGAAAAGGTGTTCCCGCACATTCTGGGCACCGACCGTATGGGCCGTGACTTTGCGGTGCGTATCATGATGGGCACCCGCGTCAGCCTGTCTGTCGGTCTGATCGCCTCTGTGCTGGTGCTGATCATCGGCGCTACCTACGGCGCAGTTTCCGCCTTTGCCGGCGGCTGGGTGGATAATATCATGATGCGTATTACAGATATTCTGTACACCATCCCCGATATTCTGCTGATCATCCTGCTGGGCATGGCCCTGAAGGACCCGCTGGACAAGCTGTCCACACAGCCTGGCTTTAAGTGGATGCAGACGCTGGGCCCCAACATGATCTCCATCTTCATCATCTTTGCTCTGCTGTACTGGGTCGGCATGGCGCGTATCGTCCGCAGCCAGATCCTGATCCTGAAGGAGAGCGAGTACGTCACCGCTGCCCGCGCACTGGGCGCTTCCAGCGGCCGTATCATCAAGAAGCACCTGCTGACCAACTGCATCGGCACCCTGATCGTGACCACCACCCTGCAGATCCCGGCTTCCATCTTCACCGAGAGCTACCTGAGCTTCATCGGTCTGGGTGTTGCAGCCCCGCTGCCGTCTCTGGGTTCTCTGGCCACCGATGCCGTCAAGGGCATGAACACCTACCCCCACCTGCTGATCGCCCCTGCAGTGATGATCAGTGTGATGATCCTGGTGTTCAACCTGTTCGGCGACGGCCTGCGCGATGCCTTTGACCCGAAGCTGAAGAATTGATGAGGTGAACAGAAATGAGCGAGAAAATTCTTGATATCAAAGATGAGCGCCTTTCTTTCTTCACCCCCGCGGGCGAAGTAAAGGCACTGAACGGCGTTTCCTTTACCATGAATCAGGGCGATGTTCTGGGCGTTGTAGGTGAGTCCGGCTCCGGTAAGTCGGTCACCGCCTACTCCGTTATGGGCCTGACCGCTTACCCCGGTAAGCTGGTGGGCGGTAAGGTGTGGTTCAACGGCCACGAGATCGAGAACATGAAGGAGAAGGACTTCCGCAAGATCCGCGGCAACGAGGTCTCCATCATCTTCCAGGACCCCATGACCAGCCTGAACCCGGTGTACACCATCGGCAACCAGATCGTGGAGGTCATCCGCCTGCACACCGATAAGAATAAGGCCGATGCATGGGCACGCGCCAAGGAACTGCTGGAGCTGGTCGGCATCAATGAGCCTGAAAAGCGCCTGAAGCAGTACCCCCACGAGCTGTCCGGCGGTATGCGCCAGCGCGTGATGATCGCCATTGCACTGGCCTGTGAGCCCAAGCTGCTGATCGCCGACGAGCCCACCACCGCACTGGACGTGACCATTCAGGCACAGATCCTTGAATTGATGCAGGATCTGCGCAAGAAGCTGGGCATGAGCATCATCATGATCACCCACGATCTGGGTGTCGTGGCTTCCATGTGCGAGAAGATCGCCGTCATGTACGCCGGCCACATTGTGGAGTACGGCACTACCGACGAGATCTTCTATCAGCCGGGCCACGAGTACACCAAGGGCCTGATCAACTCCATCCCCAAGCTGAACACCGCAGAGCACGAGCGCCTTGTGCCCATCGAGGGTACCCCTGTGGATCTGCTGAATCCGCCGGCCGGCTGCCCCTTTGCGCCCCGCTGCAAGAACTGCATGAAGATTTGTCTGAGCAAGATGCCCCCGCGCACCGAGCTCAGCGATACCCACTATACCTACTGCTGGCTGCAGCAGAAGGCTGCATTTGAGAAAGGGGAAAAGGCAGAATGAGTGAACACAAGACGCTGGTCGAAGTCCAGCACCTGCAGCAGTATTTCCCCGCCGGCGGTGTGGGCAAGAACCGCAAGTACGTTCAGGCTGTGGATGACGTAAGCTTTGCCATCCGCAAGGGTGAGACCCTTGGTCTGGTAGGCGAGTCCGGTTGTGGCAAGACCACAACCGGACGCACCCTGCTGCGCCTGTACGAGCCCACCGGCGGCAAGATCTACTATGACGGCAACCTGCTGTTCGATAAGGACAACAAGATCGCAGTGGATATGCTGCCCTACCGCCGCCGGATGCAGATCGTTTTTCAGGATCCCTACGCAAGTCTGGATCCCCGCATGACCATTGGCGACATCGTGGGTGAGGGCATTGATATCCATCATCTGGCCGAGAACGAAAAGGACCGCCACGATAAGATCATCGCTCTGCTGGAGCGCGTTGGCCTGAACAGCGAGCACGCAAACCGCTACTGCCACGAGTTCTCCGGCGGTCAGCGTCAGCGCGTGGGCATTGCCCGTGCACTGGCTGTGAACCCCGAGTTCATCGTTTGTGACGAGCCTGTTTCCGCACTGGACGTTTCCATTCAGGCACAGGTCGTCAATATGTTCGAGGATCTGCAGCAGGAGATGGGTCTGACCTACCTGTTCATCGCCCATGACCTGAGCGTTGTCAAGCACATCTCCAACCGCATCGGCGTCATGTATCTGGGCAAGATGGTGGAGCTGGCCGACAGCTACGAGCTGATCACCCACAGCATCCACCCCTACACCCGCAGCCTGATCTCCGCAATTCCGGTGGCAGACCCCATTACGGCCCGCCAGTCCAAGCGTATCGTGCTGCAGGGCGATGTGCCCAGCCCCCTGAACCCGCCGTCCGGCTGCCGTTTCCGCACCCGCTGCCCCTATGCAGACGAGCAGTGCGCCAACGAGGTGCCCGAGTTCAAGGAAGTCTCCACCGGCCACTGGGCAGCCTGCCATCACCTTGACCGCGTGAAGTGAGAACACTTCACACCAGTAAAAGGTGAAAGCAATTCAACTTAGCGCTGAAATGTTGTCACAAAATGGTTACAGTCCAAGTTTTGGACTTGTAACCGGCATGAGAACGCATTATAATCATTCGTGTTCCTCCGGTGTACATTTGCACCGGATCGAATATAGAGGCGGCTGGGGGAACCTGGCACACTCAAATTTGATATAAGGGAAGGATATTATTATGAAACGCATTTCTCGTCGTAATTTTCTCAAGGTTGCAGGCGTGGGTGCCGCTGCTCTGGGTCTGGCAGCCTGTGGCGGCAGCAAGTCCGGTTCTACCGCAACCTCCGGCACTGCTTCTTCCGCTGCTGGTTCTTCTACCGGCAGTGTCAACACCGCTGGCTTCACCGTCCAGTACGGCCCCAACCCCGAGACTCTGGATCCCTCTTTGAACAGCGCTGTTGATGGCGCCAACACCATCATCACCATCTTCGAGCCCCTGCTGATCATCAACGAGAACAACGAAGTTATTGGTGGCCAGGCTGAGAGCTGGGAAGAAAGCGAGGACGGCCTGACCTGGACCTTCACCATGCGTGACGGTCTGAAGTGGAGCGATGGCACCGACCTGACTGCTAAGGACTTCGAGTACAGCTTCAAGCGTATGGCTGATCCTGCTACCGCTGCTCCCTATGCAGCGACCTGCCTGGGCATGATCGACGGCTACGACGCAGCTGCCGGCTTCCCCGATGCAGACGGCAACCCCACTGCAGAGCCCGACCCCGATGCTCTGAACGTTAAGGCAAGCGATGACGGCAAGACCCTGACCATCGTGCTGTCCTACCCCTGCTCCTACTTCGACAAGATGGCCGCATTCGCATCCATGAGCCCTGTGCAGCAGGCTACCGTTGAGGCCAACGGCGATGCATGGTGCACCTCCGCTGAGACCTTCGTCTCCAATGGCCCCTACATGATCACCGAGTGGACTCCCTCCGAGCGTATCGTCCTGACCAAGAACCCCAACTACGTTGGCGGCTGGGATAACTCCAAGATCGTTTCCGACAGCATCACCCTGCTGCTGCTGGAGGACTCTTCCGCTTCCTTCGCTGCTTATAACAGCGGCGAGGCTGTCCTGATCAAGGACGTGCCCACCGACGAGATCCCCAGCCTGACCAAGGCAGAGGACGGCGGCGACTTCTATGTTGACACCATTCTGGGCACCTATTACGTCAGCATGAACCTGCAGCGCGATGCCTTCCAGGATGCCAAGGTCCGCAAGGCTCTGGCTCTGGCCATCGACCGCGACTACGTTGCCAACACCATCATGCAGGGCACCTACTCTGCTGCTTCCAACATTGTCGGCCCTGGCATCGTGGACGAGCAGGGCTACTTCTACGACAACGCGAACGGCGGTTCTCCCTACATTGCTGATGACTACGAGGCAAATATGGCCGAGGCTAAAAAGCTGCTGGAAGAGGCTGGCTACCCCAATGGCGAGGGCTTCCCCACCATCGAGTACAGCACCAACGATTCCGGCTACCATGTGCCTCTGGCAGAGTACCTGCAGCAGACTTGGGGCGATCTGGGCATCACTTTGAGCATCAGCAAGATGGAGTGGTCTGCCTTCACCGCTGCTCGCCGTGCCGGCGAGTACGATGTTGCCCGTAACGGCTGGGTCATGGACTACAACGATCCTTCCAACATGATCGAGATGTTCTGCACCGACAACGGCAACAATGATGGTAAGTACTCCAACCCTGACTTCGATGCTGCTATGGAGGCTTCCAAGGTTGCTGATCCTGCCGAGCACTTTGCGCAGCTGCATAAGGCTGAGGACATCCTGATGGAGGATATGGGCTGCATCCCCGTTGCTTACTACAACGACTTCTGGCTGCAGAGCTCTTCTCTGAAGGGCGTCTGGCACAGCCCCTACGGCTACTGGTACTTCCAGTACGGCTACATCGAGGAGTGATTTCCTCCCTGTGCTGTGCAGTGTAAGCTGAACCGTAAACTATAAGCACTAAGCACCCCGCTGACCGGAAACGGTTGGCGGGGTGCTTTTTTGCTGTTATTTTGTAAAAAAAGACGAGTGCTCGGTTTTGCCGATGCACTCGTCTTTTATATGTAAACCAGATTGAAAAGGTGCCAGCTTATACCGCAGCCATGGCAGCCAGAACGCTCTGCCAGCTCTTGCTGCGTGCGGCAGGCACCGGGGCGGGGCGGGTGCGCCGTCCAGCCGGGGCAGTATGGCTGGCCGCAGAGGATACCGTCAGGGCAGGGGAGGGGCAGAAGAACACAGCAGTGTCCCTTGCCAGCCACTGCGCAGCCAGAGCAGCGGCCTGCGGGTCAGACTGCAGGGCGCGGCGCTCGTTCCCGGCCAGAAAATCTGCCAGCCAGTACAAAATTGCGCCCAGCGGCAGGCAGGGAGAAGTGTCCTGATTCCAGTAGCTCCAGCGTGCACCGCAGCCAAGGTGACTTTCCACTGTGATCTGTGCACCGGTGCGGGCATTCTGCGGGATGGAGCCAACATAGTTGGTCCCGGCGCGCTGCCCCAGCTCCTCAATAAGGCGCTGGGTGCGGGCAGCATCCAGCCGATCCTCCCGGCAGTAGGCGCGGAAGTCGGTCTGGCTCAGCAGGCTGTCGGCGCTGGACGGAAAACGCCCGGTCAACTGCCCATCGGCATTGTGGCACAGCTGCCAGCCCTTGCGGAACAGCTGGAAATTCAGGCAGCGCCGCCCCATGGTAGAGTAGCACACAAGGGCGCTCTGCTCCCCGGGCAGCTGTTTTACTTCAAGGTAGGCGTCATTGCCGCAGGTATCCTGCAAACGGACGGTAAGCAGCAACTGTGCACCGACGTGCTGGGTGGACATGGCGTTGTGCATGGCGTCAAAATAACGGGAAGCGTCCATGATTGATCTCCTTCCTATAGCAATTCAACTTTTTAATGCAACAGCAACAACGTTGAATTGCATATCGCAAATATGCTGTTTGAATGTTGTACTAATTTCTTGCCTTGCGATAAAAGCAAACAGCGAAACGTTGTAAAAGCGCCAGCCGGGTGATCGGGCCGTCAGGCTGCATAAAACTTCTCTGAACGTAGTATAGCATACTTTTGGATGAAAAACAACTGTAAGTTTTTCAAAACAACAAATTTTTGCAAAAATCTACAGCGCATTGCAAACAAAAGTTCAAAGTATGGTTGTGCACTGAGATGTGCGGTTGTAAAAAATGACCCCTGCGGGAGATACCGGCTAAGGCCGGAACTGCTCCCACAGGGGTCGTTTTGTTTTTTCAGTCGCCAAGTTCCCGGATCTCGTTCTGGATCAGCCGTCCGGCAGCGCGGGCAAGCTGATCCATGCCGCGGATGCGTGCCATATTTTTGCCGTAGATCTGCGCGGCGGCACCGGCGCTGCTGTCCTCGCCCATAAAAACAGCAGACACCCGCACGCCCTGCCGCTGTAAGGTGCGCACCTGCGCGGCGGTGTCGGCTACACCGGCGGCGTCCTCGTAGGCGCAGCCCAGTGGGTTCTGTGCCGTGGGCGGGATGCGGCGGCTGTCGTTGGGGCTGGCATCGGTCAGCAGGATCATCAGGTGGCGCGGGGCGGGGCCGGGGGCGTACCGGATCAGGTCGCCCGCCGCCCGCAGCGCCAGACCGTCCCGGTTCCAGCCCGAGGCAAAATAGCGGAAAATGTTCTGCCGGTTCTTGTCCGTAAAACTTTTCAGCACCCGCAGCACCGTGTAGCCCCGCAGACTGCTGAAGGCGCTTACCCGCACCGGAATGCCACAGTTGGCCAGACTTTCGGCCAGAATAACACCCTGCGCCGCGATCACTTCCTGACAGTGCAGGCGGGAAGCGGAAGCGTCCAGCAGCAGATCCACTGTAAAGGCGGGGCAGTTCTCCTCCTCCGGGCACAAAAACACCCGGTCATCGTTCAGGTAAGGGGCACGCCACACCCGCCCGGCGCACAGATCACCGCTGCGTGCCACCCGCTGGTCGGGCTGCTGATGCACCAGAATGCAGTTGCGGATCTGCTCGGTAAGGCGCAGCACCACGCTGCGGTGCAGCTCCTGATTTTTGGCATAGTAGGCGCGGTTGCGTTCGGCCTGCAATTCGGCCTGCTGTGCCAGCTGCCGCGCCTCCGGGGTGGGTGCCTGCGCCGGGCTGGGTACACCGGCGCTGAACCACAGATGACAGCCCAGATGCACCCCGGTGCACAACTCCTGCTCGGCCTTGCGCAGCTGCTCCGGCGGGTAGAAACAGCGCCCGAAGCAGCTTTCAATGTAGGCGCGATCCTGCGCGGCGCGCTGCTTCAGGGTAATGTTTGCCCGGCGCTTGTCCACCGCCAGCCCGCTGCCTGCGGCATCCACCGCGCCGGAATGCTCCACCGTCACCCGGTCGGTCTTGATCATCTGGGTGGGCATGGCTTTGGTAGCCAGCTTTGCCCAAAAGCCCTGTAGCCGCAGGTGCAGCGCGGGCTTTTGGCGCACCTTGCCGTCAAACAGGGCGAACTTTGCAAACAACGCCAGCAGGTCGTTTTTGAGCAACGCTGGCTCCGGTATGTTCTCCGGTGCCAGCGCTGCGGCAAGGCTGCTCTCGTAAGGAGTCATGACCGGAGCGGTGCGTCCCAGCACCTTGCGCCAGCGTGCAGCCTGCATGGTGTACACCAGCTGGTTTTTCGCCATCCACTCCTGCCGCGAAAGCTTGTACTGAATGGCAAAAAAGTAGTCCGCGTGGGCAAACCGCAGCGCTTCCAGCACCGGGCGGCGGGGCAGCTCCAGCCGGTAGGCGGCGTTTTCTAAGTACAGCCACGCCATATCGTCCAGCATGGGCTGGCGCGTGTCGCCCTCCCATGCGGAAAAAATGTCCCGGATCAGCGCGTCACCGTAGTATTTGTGCACCAGTCCCACGATGCAGTTCATGTAAAAATCAATGGTGCCGTCCGTGTTGCGGGCCAGAAACAGCGGCTCGAAGCCGTAAGCACCAGCAGCGGCCCAGACCTGATTGGCCGCACGCCGCTCCTGCGCGGTGTAGCTTTGGGCGTCCATCAGGCAAACAGCTTTCCGGCATCCAGCTTGGCCGGGATGCGCGCGGCGATTACGTCCCGGATCAGTCCCTGCTCGTAGGAGTCAAAGGCCTTGTTGGTGATGCCCATATCCAGCGCCGCCCCGGCGGGGATGCCCCTGCGGATCAGCCGCAGCGCGTCCAGCATACCGCGCAGATCCAGCGCCTTGGTGGAGATCTCGGCACTGTCGCACTTTTTCTGCAGGTCCAGAAACAGCAGTGCGAACTGGTGCACATACTTTGCGGCAAGATCCGGGAACTGCGCCCGCAGCAGCTTTTCCAGATTATCTTGGGTGATGGTGGGCATCTGCACCACCGCAAAGCGAGAGGTGAGCGCTTCGTTCAGCTCCCGGGTGCCCGCGTAGCCGTAGTTCATGGTGGCGATAAAGCGGGTCTCCTCAGCCAGCGGGATGCGGTCGTACCCGGGCACGTCGATGGCGCGGCGGAAATCCAGTACCGCGTGCAGCACCGCCAGCGCCTCGTTTTTGGCCATGTTGATCTCGTCCAGCACGCCGAAGCCGCCGCACTGTGCGCAGCGGTACACCGGCCCGGGACGGAACACCACCTGCCCGCCCGCAAAGGTATCCATGCCGATGAGGGAGGCGGCGTCCATGTTTACATGAAAGGAGATGTCCCACGCGGGGCGGCCAAAGGCAGCGGCAAGGTTTTCGGCCAGCACGTTTTTGCCGGTGGCCTTGCCGCCGGCCAGCAGCAGGTTTTCGCCGCAGAGGATAGCCGCCAGCGCCTGCTCCCACACCTCTTTGCCGTAGTAGATAAAGGCAGGGGCGGGGATCCGCGGGCGCAGCGTCTCGCTGAGCGGATGGGCGGCGCGGTATTCCTGCACCGCCGTAAGCAGGGCGGGGTCCACCCCTTCCTGCCGTAAGGTATCCAGAATATCCGACATTTGTACAAACACCTCGATCTCTGACCGGGCGGGAATGAACTGCCCGGTTTTCAGCCTTATCATAGCACAATCGCGGCCATTTGTGTAGGGGGCGTGCAGGGCAAAAAACGCAAAGAGGGGCAGCCCCAAATGGGACCGCCCCTCTTCACATGAAAAAGAAGAAAAGAAGAAACGCTTAGAGTATGCAGGAAAAACGCGCTTTATCAGGCGTTCTCCAGACCGGCCATCTGCTTGATGGCCTTCATGGCGAAGGTCAGGGTGCGGCCCATAGCCACACCGGCCATCAGGCAGGGGTAGTTGTTGGCAAAGAAGCTGCCGGACATATCGCCGGTGATGTACAGACCCTCCATGGGCTGATTGTTGGTGTCCAGAGCCTGACCCTTTTCGTTGATGGCGATGCCCTGCTCAGTGGTCAGCAGGGAAGCACCCAGCCAGCAGCCGTAGAAGGGCGCGGTTCGAATGGCGCTCAGGCGGTAAGCGGGCTTGCCGAAGTCCTCATCGTTCTGCTTATCGTACAGCTCATTGTAGCGCTCCACGGTAGCAAGGAAGGTATCCTTGGCAGCGCCGGTAAAGCCCATCTTGTCGGCCAGCTCGTCCAGAGTATCGCACTTGAACAGTGCACCGGCCTCGATAGCCTCGTCCATCTTGCCCTGAATGTACTTCTCACCGCCGTTGCGGGTCTGGGCAGAGCAGCCGATGGTGTGGAAACGCTTTGCGTCCTCCAAAATGTTGGCATCGCAGATCTGTGCGTAGACGCGGCCCGGCTGGTGGGCAGCAGCGTAGACGATATCGTTATAGGGGCTGCTCTCGTTGGCAAAGCGCTCGCCGTTGCGGTTCACCTTCAGGAAGGGCTGGGTGCCGGGGTTGTACTGGCGGATCTTGCCGGGGAAGGCCTTGCCGCCAAAGGCGGAGTCGCTGTCCACATAACCGGCGTCCACACCGGGGGCCACGATACCGCGGTCAAACAGCATGGGAGCAGCTTCCTTGTCCAGGTTAGCACCAGCCCACACAGCGGCACGGATGCCGTAGCCCTTGTCGGCAGGGGAGTAGGAGCAGGCGGTGGTGACGCTGGTGCCCAGAGGATCCAGCTGCTGCATCATGTACGGGTTGCCGGCGTAGCCGCCGCAGGCCAGCAGAACGCCCTTGGCTGCGTTGTAGCGGATGAAGTGGTCGTCATCCATGTTCTGGGCGATGATGCCGGTGATGCGGCCGGAATCGTCCTTTTCCAGCTTGGCCAGGCTGACCTTGAAGTCCACGTCGTAGCCCAGCTCCTGGATGTACTGCAGCAGCAGTTCATTGCGGGGCGTGCCGGACTGGCTCTCGCTGGCCATGTAGTTGTGCTCCTCTACGGGGAACAGGTAGTCGGTGTTGTGCTCTGCATTCTCAGCAGGCCATGCAGCCTCGGTACCGGAGGTAAAGTCGCAGACCCAGCCGTACTTGTCTTCCAGGATGCTCCGCATAAAGTCGTGCATAGCGGCAGACTCGTTGATCCAGGTCTTGACAACGCGCTGGTCGCACTTGCCGGAAGCGTAGCGGGAGATCTCGCTCAGCAGCTTGGCGCGGTCGAAGGGCTCCTCACCGGCAGCCTTGGCGGCGGCGGAGTCGATGGCGCCGTACCAGTGGCGGGTGTCCTGCACGTTGCCGTTCTGCTCGATGATGCGGAAGTTCAGGCCGTTGGCGGCTGCATAGGCAGCGGCAAACATGCCGCCGTTGCCGGCGCCCACGATGAGGATGTCGGTGTCCACCGTCTCGGTGATGGCAG
>OLBG01000073.1_pt1 | contig 16349 bp, 16 predicted proteins | sample 1607361 | NCBI WGS metagenome assembly OLBG01 (sample SAMN02674597, study PRJEB24791) | human gut metagenome, SKBSTL013 | isolation source: stool | host: Homo sapiens | place: USA | reverse complement strand
TCCGTACTTTAGCGATACGATCAGAAGATCCACATTCTTTGCTTCTTCTGGTGTCCAAACTTCTGGAGTGTATTGGGTTCCATTGATCATTATGCCTCGTTTTTTGAGGCGTTCGTTTCTCTCTCCGCTGGCTATAACTCCCAGTGTGATATCTTTATTATTTGAAAGTCCCCAGATGACGTAGGAACCTACGGCACCTGCTCCTAGAACTGCTACTCTTTTGATGTTCATTCTTGTGTCTTTCCTCCTGATTGTTTCATGATAATAATGTTATTTTCATTATATCAGTATCTGTGAATTAATTAAATTCCGCTTCATTATATTTTATCGCACTTTTAAATAAATGTTTGAATTCTTTGCATTCTCCTGGAAGTAACGATCCTTACTTCCGTTCTCCATAGCTGCGATAGATCCCATACCGCGGTATACTTTATATTTTCTGCCCTGATACAGTTCGAATGTTCCCGGGCTCTCGTCGCATCCTGCAAACATGCTTCCCATCATGCAGACATTCGCACCGGCTGCGATTGCCTTTGTGACATCTCCGGAATACTTGATACCACCGTCTGCAATGATCGGGATTCCGTATTCTTTTGCAGCTTCGTAGCAGTCCATAACAGCAGTGATCTGCGGAACACCGATACCTGCAACAACACGTGTGGTACAGATAGATCCAGGTCCGATACCAACTTTAACTGCATCTACACCAGCTTCGATCAGTGCTCTTGCAGCCTCTCCTGTAGCCACATTTCCAGCGATCACCTGAAGATCCGGGAATGCATCCTTAACCATCTTCACTGTGCGGATAACATTCGCTGAATGACCATGTGCTGAGTCCATAACAACAACATCTACATGAGATTTCACAAGTGCTTCTACACGCTCCAGACAGTTTGCTGTGATACCAACAGCTGCTCCACAGAGAAGTCTTCCCTGCTCATCCTTTGCTGACAGTGGGTACTTGATCTGTTTCTCAATATCTTTAATCGTGATAAGTCCTTTCAGATTACCTTCATCATCTACGATCGGAAGTTTCTCTTTTCTTGCTTTGGCAAGAATCTTTTTTGCATCCTCTAATGTGATTCCTTCTTTTGCTGTAACAAGTCCTTCTGAAGTCATGGATTCTTTGATCTTCTTAGAGAAATCTGTCTCGAACTTCAGGTCACGGTTTGTGATGATTCCGACAAGTTTACGTCCCTCTGTAATCGGCACACCTGAAATACGGTATTTTGCCATCAGGTCATTTGCATCTTCAAGTGTATGCTCCGGTGAAAGAAAGAAAGGATCTGTAATAACACCATTCTCAGAACGCTTCACCTTATCAACTTCCTCTGCCTGTGCTTCAATAGACATATTCTTATGGATGATTCCGATTCCACCCTGGCGAGCCATAGCGATTGCCATTCTATGTTCTGTAACAGTATCCATTCCTGCACTCATCATCGGAATATTCAATACGATTTTCTTTGTCAGATGTGTTGACAGATCTACCTGATTCGGAATTACTTCTGAATAAGCCGGTACAAGAAGAACATCATCAAATGTAATACCTTCCCCTATAATCTTACCCATTATACTTTACCTCTCTTTCTTAAGAACCCATGAAACTGCTTTGAAATGGCAGTTAATGTATCTAAAAATCTTTTGTAATTATTAACTGATATACTACAGAAATTCCCGAAGGATGTCAAGAGTATTTTCCCTGATGTGCTCATAATTTGTATTGATTTATTTTAACCTTTATTATTAAGTTTTACTTATAAGTACTCCTTTATTTATTATCTATGCGACAAACTGAGCCTTTTTTAGAACAAACAAAAGGTTCTATCTGACATTACGAAAATGTGATAGAACCCTCTGTTCCTGCTGCTACAGATCTCTATGTAACAGCTCTTTTATTCTATTCTTATAGAAATTCTGCAAATCTTCCTGATGGATAGATTACATCATTCCCATTCCACCTGCTCCGCCTGCTGGCATAGCCGGTGTATCCTCTTTAATTGTAGATACAACAGACTCTGTTGTAAGAAGTGTAGAAGCAACACTTGTTGCGTTCTGAAGAGCACTTCTTGTAACCTTCGCCGGATCAAGGATTCCCTTCTCAACCATATCTACATATGTCTCATTGTAAGCATCAAATCCTGTTCCTACTTCAGACTCTCTTACTTTGTTTACAATAACTGCTCCCTCAAGTCCTGCATTCTTTGCGATCTGAGCCAGAGGAGCTTCCAGTGCTTTCAGGATAATCTTGGCACCTGTCTTCTCATCTCCCTCAAGAGTCTCTGCGAATTCTTTTACCTTCTTAGAAACATGGATGTATGCGGATCCACCACCACCGATGATTCCTTCTTCAACTGCTGCTTTTGTAGCATTCAGAGCATCTTCCATACGAAGTTTAGCTTCTTTCATCTCTGTCTCTGTAGCTGCACCTACACGGATAACAGCAACTCCGCCTGCAAGTTTTGCAAGTCTCTCCTGAAGTTTCTCTCTGTCGAAATCAGATGTTGTCTCTTCGATTGCTTTCTTGATCTGTCCAACACGATCTGCGATTGCGTTCTTGTCTCCACATCCGTCAACGATAACTGTATTCTCTTTCTGAACCTTAACAGATTTTGCACGTCCAAGCTGATCCATTGTAGTTTCTTTAAGGTCGAATCCGAGTTCTTCAGAAATCACCTGTCCACCTGTCAGAATTGCGATATCCTGAAGCATCTCTTTTCTTCTGTCACCATATCCAGGTGCTTTTACTGCTACAACGTTGAATGTTCCACGCAGTTTATTCACGATCAGAGTTGTGAGTGCCTCACCCTCGATATCTTCAGCGATAATAAGAAGTCTTGCTCCAGACTGAACGATCTGCTCAAGAACCGGAAGAATCTCCTGGATATTGGAAATCTTCTTATCTGTGATCAGAATATATGGATCATCCAGAACTGCTTCCATCTTCTCCATATCTGTTGCCATATATGCGGAAATATATCCACGGTCAAACTGCATACCTTCTACAAGGTCAAGCTCTGTCTGCATTGTCTTAGACTCTTCGATTGTGATAACTCCGTCGTTGGATACTTTTTCCATTGCATCTGCAACCATCTGTCCAACTTCATCATCTCCTGAAGAAACTGCAGCAACTCTTGCGATCTGCTCTTTTCCGTTGACTTTGCTGCTCATCTCACGGATTGCTTCTACTGCTTTATCTGTAGCTTTCTTCATTCCTTTTCTCAGAACGATCGGGTTTGCTCCTGCCTCAAGGTTCTTCATTCCTTCGTGAACCATTGCCTGTGCAAGAACTGTAGCTGTTGTTGTACCATCTCCGGCAACATCATTTGTCTTAGCTGCAACTTCTCTGATCAGCTGTGCACCCATGTTCTCAAATCCATCTTCCAGTTCAATCTCTTTCGCGATTGTTACACCATCATTTGTAATAAGCGGAGCACCGAATGATTTATCAAGTACTACGTTTCTTCCTTTTGGTCCTAATGTTACTTTAACTGTATCAGCTAACTGATTCACACCTCTTTCAAGTGCTGCTCTTGCTTCTGATCCGTATTTGATTTCCTTTGCCATTTTAACTGCATCTCCTTTATATTTGTCTGGGTATTACTCTACAATTGCAAGAATATCATTCTGCTTTACAATGATGTATTTCTCTCCTTCAAGCTCTACATCTGTTCCGGCATATTTGGAATAAATTACTTTATCTCCAACCTTAACCTGCATTACAACTTCTTTTCCATCCACAACTCCGCCAGGTCCGACTGCGATTACTTCTGCTTCCTGCGGTTTCTCTTTTGCCTGTCCCGGTAATACGATTCCGGACTTTGTTGTCTCTTCTGCTTCTAACTGTTTTAAAACGATCTTGTCACCTAATGGTACTAATTTCATTGTAATTCCTCCTTACTTTATTAGCACTCCTTTCTCCTGAGTGCTAACCCATGAATATAAAATAGCACTCCCCATTTCATTTGTCAACACAGTTTACATATTTTTTATAAAAGAAAAGCCATGGGGCTTTCTCTGCCTCACAGCTTTTCTTTCGTCTCTAAAACTTCTCTATGATCTTCTTTCGTTCATCTCATAGAATCCGTTCTCAATTTTAAACTTCAGTAGATTCCTGTCTTCCGACTGGTATCTCTCTTTCACAACACCGGAGCAACACAACAGCTCTGTCCCCGTTGAAATATAACATCTGTATTTTGCATCCAGCAGAATCGTTGTCAGAGGATTTTCCATCACTTCAAGATAAATGAAATCTTCTTCTGTATCATAATGATCCACCTTACAGGCTCTTGTTGTATCATCAAAAATAGCATCTGCTGAAATCACTTTTTCCATCTGCAGATCAACCGGATTTCCCTCGTACATCTTGTCTTCTCCTTCTGCTTACATCCGCTCTTTCTCAATCCTCTCGAGCTCTGTAAATACATAATCATTCAGAACTTTAATATAAGTTCCTTTCATTCCTGAAGAACGTGATTCAATTACTCCTGCACTTTCAAACTTGCGAAGTGCATTCACGATAACCGATCTTGTAATTCCCACACGATCCGCTACCTTGCTGGCAACCAAGATTCCCTCTGTACCATCAAGTTCTTTAAAGATATGAATGATTGCTTCCAGCTCTGAGAAAGAAAGTGTGCTGATTGCTGCCTGAACGACATGTTCTTTTCTTGTCTCTTCCGCACTTTCTTCATTCACTGAACGAAGCATCTCAAGTCCTACTACAGCAGTACCATATTCACTGAGAATAATATCATCAATAGAATACGTTGCATCCTGTTTGTAGATAAACAATGTTCCGAGACGCTCCCCGGCAATATCGATCGGTGTGATGATTGCCTGACATCCTTCCACAGCATCTGAAGAAAAACCAAGTGTCTCCAGATTAACATTCTCTTTTGTAGACAGAACACTCAGCAATCTTTCATTAAGCATATTATCAATATGAGATCCTACGGATTCTGTGATCAGTTCACTGATTTCTCTCACCTTATTGCTTTTGCTGACTCCAAGAATCTTTCCCTTCTTGCTGACTACCAGCACATTTGAGTCCAAAATCTCTGTCAGTACCGCACAGATATCATTAAACACAACTTTGCTGGAGTTATTATTATGCAGCAACTTATTAATCTTTCTGGTCTTATCCAATAATTGTACGCTCATTGTCTCCTCCACATGATTTGCTCTTATTTACTACTTCTAGCAAACAGTAACTATTATTTCCCAAGTTGTATACACAAATCAAATTTCAAATTCCTTACTAGCTTATATTATCATACAATTCAGAAAATAGCAACGTTGTGTTTTTCTGTTTTTTGAAATATTTAATCTTCTTTCTTAATTGTTTCCATATATCCGCACTTTTCATCAGCACAAACTAATTTATTGCCTTTTTCTACCATGTATCCACCACATTCCGGACATTTCTTACTGGATGGCTTCTGCCAGGACATAAATTCGCATTCCGGATTGTCCTCACATCCATAATACTTTCTTCCCTTTTTTGTTTTGCGGATAACAACTTCTTTTCCACACACAGGACACGGAACTCCGATCTTTTCCAGATATGGTTTTGTATTTCTGCATTCCGGGAATCCCGGGCATGCAAGGAATTTACCATGCGGACCGTATTTGATCACCATGTTACGACCGCACTCTTCACAGATCACATCTGTTACTTCATCTTCAATCTTAACTTCCTCAAGCTCTTTTTCTGCAATTTCAACAGCTTCCTCAAGATCCGGATAGAAATTACGGATTACTTCCTTCCACGGAACTTTTCCTTCTTCAACCATATCAAGAAGACCTTCCATATTCGCTGTAAAATGAACATCTACAATACTTGGGAATGACTGTTTCATAATATTATTAACAACTTCACCAATCTCTGTCAGATAAAGGTTCTTGCCTTCTTTTGTAATATATCTTCTTCCAAGGATCAGAGAAATGGTTGGAGCATAGGTACTTGGACGTCCGATCCCAAGCTCTTCCATTGTCTTTACAAGACTCGCCTCTGTATAATGTGCCGGCGGCTGCGTAAAATGTTGCTTTGGATCAAATTCTTCTTTTGTAAGAACAGAATCCATGCTAAGATGTCCGACCAGTACATTGCTCTCTTCCTTCTCTTCCTCTGCCTCTACATACACAGAGCGAAATCCATCAAATGCAACCCTTGCTGTTGATACAGTAAAGCAGTACTCACCGGCTCCGATCTTGACTGCTGTTGTCTCATACTTCGCCGGCTGCATGCGGCTTGCTGTGAAGCGTTTCCAGATCAGCTGATACAGACGGAACTGATCTCTGCTTAATGAATCCTTGATTGCTGCCGGTGTGCGTGTAATATCTGTCGGGCGGATCGCCTCATGCGCATCCTGAATCTTCTTATCTGCAGACTTTGTTTTTGTTCCTTCTGCTACATATGCTTCCCCGTAAGTCTCAGCAATATAGCTTCTTGCTGCTGCATCGGCTTCCTCTGAAATACGTGTAGAATCCGTACGAAGATAAGTAATCACACCGACTGTTCCATTCCCTTTAATGTCCACACCTTCATACAGCTGCTGTGCAATACGCATTGTCTTCTGTGTACCAAAGTTCAATGCCTTGGCAGCTTCCTGCTGCAGCGTACTTGTCGTAAATGGAAGTGGTGCTTTACGCGTCCTCTCACTGTTCTTGATATCTGTAATCTGGAACTCTTCGTTCTCTAATTTCTTTAAGATCTCGTCCATCTCTTCTTTTGAATGAATCGCCATCTTTTTCTTCTCTGTTCCGTAGAACTTCGCTGTCAGAGGACGTTTCTCACCTTTTACTTTCAGTTGTGCATCCAATGACCAGTACTCTTCCGGAATAAATGCATCAATCTCTGCTTCCCTGTCTGCAACAATACGAAGTGCGACTGACTGTACACGTCCGGCACTCAACCCACGCTTTACCTTTGCCCAAAGCAATGGACTGATCTTATATCCAACCATACGGTCAAGCTCTCTTCTTGCCTGCTGTGCATCCACAAGATCCATGTCAATATCGCGTGGTGCTTTCAAAGATGCTTTCACAGCATTCTTTGTAATCTCATTAAATGTAATACGGCGCATTTTCTTCTCGTCCAGCTTCAAGGCAGCAGCAAGATGCCAGGAAATAGCCTCTCCTTCACGGTCAGGGTCGGTTGCAAGATAAACTTTGTCTGATTTCTTCGCCTCTTTTCTGAGCGTTGCAAGAATCTCTCCTTTTCCACGAATGGTAATATATTTTGGTTCGTAATCATTCTCCACGTCAATTCCTAGCTGACTTTTCGGCAGATCCCTGACGTGTCCCTGTGATGCTGCAACTGTATAATTGCTTCCTAGAAACTTTTTAATCGTCTTCACCTTTGCAGGAGACTCCACGATTACAAGATAATGTGCCATAAAAACTATACTCCTATTTTATTCTGATATAATAATTCTTTGTTATTTCACGAATGTATCCCTGCAGTTCCAGTGTAACAAGAATGCTCATCAATTTTCTGATCTCCACCCGAGATTCCTGCGCAATCTGATCCACATTCTTGGGATACAAACCGACACAACTATACACCAAATCATCTGTACTTTCAAGCACTTTTTTATTTTTCTCGTTTTTTATCTCCGTGTTTCTGCACAAAACATTTGTTTCAATCCCCCATTCTTCCAGCAGATTTTCAGGATTCAGAAGGATTCCGGCACCCTGTTGGATCAGGTGATTACACCCGGCACTCAAAGGACTGTCCAGCGGTCCCGGAAGAGCATAAACATCCTTTCCCTGCTCCAGTGCCATATCTGCTGTAATCAAAGAACCACTTCTCACCCTTGCCTCCATTACCAGAACTGCATCTGACAGTCCGCTGATGATCCGGTTCCTCATTGGAAAATTCATTGCAAGCGGAGGGGTTCCCGGTGGAAATTCCGAAAGGATTCCGCCTCCGTGTTCTATGATATCCATATATAAACCGATATGATCTCTTGGATAACAGACATCCACTCCGCTCCCTAAAACAGCATAAGATTTTCCGCCTGCATTCAACGCTGCTCTTTGTCCTGTTCCATCGATTCCTTTCGCCATGCCACTGATGATATCAACACCTGCTGCCGCCAGTACTTCCGCAAATTCTCTTGTATAATGTTCTCCATATCCACTACAACCCCTTGCTCCGACAATTGCTGCCTTCTTCTTGGCTCCCGGACATGTTCCTTTCACAAAAAGAGCAAACGGGGGATCTGGTATCTCAGCCAGCCCCGGAGGATATTCTTTTGAAAAAAATGGAATAAATTCGATTCCATGTTCCTGCATTTTGTAAAACTCTTCTTTTAATTGTTCTTTCGTTTTCTCTTTCCGGGCTTTTTTTAATCCCTCTTTTTCTTCCTCTGTAAGGAATTCAATTCCTGTAATTTCAGTTTCTTCTATATAATATATCTTCTTTCCACTTCCTATGAGTTCTCGGAGCAGATACTTTTTTCTTGCAGATAGTTTTCGAATCGTAGAAAACCAGTATTCAAAAATCATCTCTTCACACATCATACATACCTCCCCCAATATTTCCTGTCCAATGTCCGATAACCGATCGCCTCCTGTAAATGTTCCAGTTTTATCTCCCCACTGTAATCTAAATCAGCAATCGTTCTCGCAACCTTTAAGATTCGGTGATAAGACCTCGCCGTCAGATTCAGTACATCATAAGCCTGCCCCATCAGTCGCATTTCTTCTCCGTTTAATCTGCAATACTTACTCAATTCTGCACCATGAAGCATTGCGTTACACTGGATCTTCGTGTTTTGGTAGCGAATCTTCTGTCTCTTTCTTGCTTCACATACCCGCACTTTGATCACCGCCGAAGACTCCGGACAGGAAACAGACTCTTTCACCAAATCCCGATATTCCACTTTAGAAGCTTCAACACTAAGGTCAATCCGATCGAGAAACGGTTGGCTAATCTTGCTTAAATACGCCTGGATCTGTGCCGGCGTACAAGTACAGGCTGTCGATGGAAATTTCCCACACGGACACGTATTCATGGCAGACACAAGCATAAAATCGGCCGGAAAGATATAATTCCCATTGGTTCTTGTGATCTGTATGCTGCGTTGTTCCAATGGCTGCCTGAGCACTTCAAGAACACTTCTCTTAAATTCAGGAAGTTCATCCAAAAATAAAATACCACTATGCGCCAGGCTGATCTCTCCTGGTCTTGGAACAATCCCACCACCAATCAGTGCTGCTCTCGTTGCAGTATGATGTACCTCTCGAAAAGGTCTTCTGGAAATCAGTGGTTCCCTTCCATCCAGCATTCCCATGACACTATAAAGCTTTGTAAGCTCCATACTTTCTTCATAATTCATCGGCGGCAGAATTCCTGCCATACATTTTGCGGTCATTGTCTTCCCGCTTCCGGGGGGTCCGACCATAAGGAGATTATGCCCTCCCGCCACAGCAATTTCCGCTGCCCGACGAACATTCTCCTGACCATATAAGTCTGCGAAATCAGGTACTTCTTCTCCCACTTTTCCTCTGTCTTCTATTTTATCATCCTCTTTTTCACCAAGATATCTCTGTTCTCCACCTGTTCTGTCTCCATCTTCCAAATAATTGATACATTCCCTGAGACTTCCAACTGCAATGATCCGAACCCCTTCTACAAGTTCTGCTTCCTTTTCATTTTCTCTCGGAACAATACAGCTTGTAACTTTTTGTACCTTTGCCTCTGATACCATAGAAAGAATCCCGGGAACTTTTCTGACTTGTCCATCCAATCCCAGTTCTCCGATGATCATACAGTCTTTCATTCTTCTATTCTGTTGTAAAACGCCAAGTGACGTCAGAATCGACACTGCGATTGGAAGATCAAATGACGCTCCTCTTTTCCTCATAGTTGCCGGCGAAAGATTGATCACCACACGTTTCGCCGGAAATTCAAGACCTGAATTCCGGACTGCAGACCGTACGCGTTCTGCTGCTTCTTTCACCTCTGATGACAGATATCCCACCATGTGAAAAATCGGAAGTCCATTGCTAACATCCGCCTCCACATAGACCATTTCTACCGCAAGCCCTTCCATTGCCGCGGATTTTACTGTACTAAAACTCATATGCGCTCCTTCCTTTTCCCAGTCACAAGCGCACCTGTTCTTCTTACACCCCATTGTAAGCTGCTGAAATTCTGGCTGAATCAGCCGGATTTGATTTTCGGAACTGACATTCCGAGAATGTATAGATATCATAACTTCCGAATATCGATTTGTCAATCAGTTTCCGAGAACTTGAGCATATGGAAAAGCACAATTTCCACATTTTTTCATAAACTATATTAAATGCATCCAGAGGTGCTGTCTTGAAAGCATTTCCTAATCCCCTCACACCGGCGGAAGAGAAAAAATACATTCAGAGATACACCGAGGGCGATCTGGAAGCCAAGCATATTTTAATTGAACGCAATCTCCGTCTCGTTGCCCATGTTATACGGAAATACCAAAATACCAGTGAAGATCCGGAAGATCTGATTTCCATCGGCACGATTGGCCTGATCAAAGCTGTAATTACGTTCGATCCTGAAAAGGGAAATCGTCTGGCTGCCTATGCCTCCCGCTGTGTAGAAAATGAAGTCCTGATGTATCTGCGCGCCAGAAAAAAATGCAGCCATGAAATCTCTCTTTATGAACCGATTGGCACAGATCGGGAAGGAAATGAAGTCAACCTCTACGATATCATCGAATCTACAGAAACAGATATTCCAGAGCGGATTCATCTGAAGGACAATATTCAAAAGCTTTATGAAAAACTGGAAAATGAACTTTCTCCAAGAGAAAAACTTGTACTGAAAATGCGATACGGACTGTATCAGGGAGAAGAATACACGCAGCGGGAGATTGCCGCACAACTGGGCATCTCCCGCTCCTATGTATCCCGTATCGAAAAAAGTGCTATCGGAAAACTCCGACAATATTTTTGAACTTTCTAAGACTCTTCTATGAATTAACTTCTTTATCCTCTTCCTGTCTTCTGAGAAGATCGTACTGAGCTGGTGTCTCGCTCAGTTCTACATGAAGAACCTGCTTTGAATGCGGTGCACTTTCCTGTTCCTCTCCATCCTCATTCAGGATCTGGAGAACCTTTGCCTCAACATTACTTCCGTCCGGCTTCATGATCTCAATTGTCTCACCTACAGAAAACTTATTGCGCTGTTCAATTCTTGCAAGCCCATTCTCAACTGCCCCGACAATTCCAAGATAAGTATACTCTCGGATATATGTGTTATTGTCATAAATCTGTGTCTCATGATCTGGTTTTCCAAAGAAAAATCCAGTCGTAAACTGACGATAAGTACAGTTTGAAATCTGATCCAGATACCAAGGCATGTTCTTCTTGTAAAGCTCTGGATCTTTCTGATAATCATCAATTGCTTTACGGTAAGTTCTCGCCACTGTTGCAACATAAAGTGCTGTTTTCATTCGTCCTTCGATCTTAAAACTGTCAATTCCTGCATCAATCAATTCCGGAATATGCTCGATCATACAAAGATCTTTTGAATTAAAGATGTAAGTTCCGCGTTCATTCTCATAGACCGGCAGATATTCTCCCGGTCTCTTTTCCTCGACTACTGCATACTTCCAACGGCATGGATGTGTACATGCCCCCTGGTTTGCGTCCCTTCCTGTAAAATAATTACTCAGAAGGCAGCGTCCGGAATAAGAGATACACATTGCTCCATGGACAAATGTCTCAATTTCAAGATCTTCCGGAATTCTTTCTCTGATCTCCTTAATCTCTTTCAGAGACAATTCTCTTGCTGAAACCACACGACTTGCACCCTGGCGATACCAAAAGTTATAAGTTGCATAGTTTGTGTTATTCGCCTGTGTACTGATATGACGCTCAATCTCAGGACATACCTCTTTTGCAATCTCAAACACCCCCGGATCTGCAATGATCAGTGCATCAGGTTTAATCTCTCTCAACTCTTCAAAATATTCTCTTACCCCTTCAAGATCATCGTTGTGGGCAAGAATATTTGCTGTAACATACACTTTTACATCATGTGCATGTGCGAATTCTATTCCCTCTTTCATTTCTTCCATAGAGAAATTTTTTGCTTTCGCACGCAACCCAAAGGCTTCTCCTCCGATATATACTGCATCAGCACCGAAAATTACAGCTGTTTTTAACACTTCCAGGCTGCTCGCCGGGATCAATAGTTCGATCGGTCTACTCATTTTTCTACTCCTTGTTTTATGCTCACTGCCACACCATCTCCAAGCGGAATAATAGATGTGACCAGATCCTCTCTGTGTTTCAATTCATACAGATATTCCCGCATTCTCGCATGTATTGTACGATTTCTGCGTTCTACCGCAAAACGGGATTCTATGATATCCCCATCCTGCATCACATTGTCAGACACAAGACAGCCTCCATCCGAAAGCAGTCGCAACACATTCGGAAGATAATGAATATATTGCCCTTTCGCGGCATCCATAAAGATAAAATCAAAAGTTCCTTCCATTTCCGCAAGTACTTCTGTCGCATCTCCTTCAATCAGAGTAATCTTATCTTCCTTTCCCGCTCTGCGGAAATTCTCCCTCGCAATCGGGATTCTCTTCTCATAATTCTCTATTGTTGTTATATGTCCACCTTCCGGCAGGTAATCACTCATCAATAACGCAGAGAAACCTACGGCAGTTCCGACTTCTAGAACGCGCATAGGTTTTTTCATCAAAAGGAGAACCTCCAGGAAGCTCTGCATCTCTCGTCGGATGATCGGTACATCCGCCGCCAGAGCTTCCTGTTCAATTGTCTCCAGTATTTCACTGTTCTCTGTATCCATAGAATTGATGAATGTAATAATACGTTCATCTACTATCATATCTTACACATCCACATCCATGATGATCGGGATCACCATTGGTCTTCTCTTTGTCTTCTTCCAGATATAGTCATTCATTGCATCACGGATCACAAGCTTGATCTTATTCCAGTCTGTATGTCTTCCTTTCAGGCATTTCTCAAGGGCTTCTGAAACAGCCTTTCTCGCATCATCCATCAGCTCCTCTGACTCTCTGACATAGACAAATCCTCTTGATACGATATCCGGTCCTGCAAGCAGGCGGTTCGTTCTTCTCTCTAATGTAAGAACTACAATAATGATACCATCTTCTGCAAGATGCTGTCTGTCTCGAAGAACGATATTTCCAACATCTCCAACACCAAGCCCGTCTACCAGGATTGCTCCTGTATGAACCTTATCTACAACCTTAGCGTAATCATCACACAATTCAAGTACTTCACCGGACTGCATAATAAATACATTCTCCTTCGGAATTCCAAGGCTCTTCGCAACACCTGCGTTTGCTTTCAGATGGCGGTATTCACCATGCACCGGAATCGCATATTTCGGTTTTACGAGCGAATAGATCAACTTCAATTCTTCCTGACAGGCATGTCCTGATACATGGGCATCCTGGAAAATAACTTCTGCTCCCTTTGCAGAGAGTTCATTGATCACACGTGAAACCGATTTCTCATTTCCAGGAATCGGGTTGGAACTGAAAATAATCGTATCATTCGGCTGAATTGTAACCTTGCGGTGTACGTCAGCTGCCATTCTTGACAGTGCAGCCATAGATTCTCCCTGGCTTCCTGTTGTGATCAACACCATCTTCTCCGGTGGATAATTCTTCATCTGATCAATCTCAATCAATGTATTATCCGGTACATTCAGATACCCTAATTCTGATGCTGTAGAAATGATATTCACCATACTACGACCTTCTACAACAACCTTTCTGCCATACTTATAAGCAGAGTTGATGATCTGCTGTACACGGTCAACATTCGAAGCAAATGTCGCAATGATCAGTCTTGTATTCTGATGCTCTGCAAAAATGTGATCAAATGTGATACCTACTGTACGTTCTGACTGCGTAAATCCTTTTCGCTCTGCATTCGTACTGTCAGACATCAGTGCCAGCACGCCTTTCTTACCGATCTCAGCAAAACGCTGCAGGTCGATCGCATCTCCAAATACCGGAGTATAATCAACCTTGAAGTCTCCTGTGTGGACAACAACACCTGCCGGTGAATAGATTGCCAGTGCGGACGCATCCTGGATACTGTGGTTCGTCTTGATAAATTCAATCCGGAACTTTCCAAGATTGATTGACTGACCGTGACGTACAACCTTTCTCTTCGTTCCACGAAGCAGATTATGCTCCTTCAGCTTGTTCTCAATGATTCCCATTGTAAGCTTGGTTGTATAAATCGGAATGTTGATCTCTTTGAGTACATACGGCAATGCACCGATATGGTCCTCATGACCGTGCGTGATAACAAATCCCTTTACCTTGGAAATATTATCTTTCAGGTAGGTTACATCCGGAATTACAAGGTCGATTCCAAGCATATCATCTTCCGGGAACGCAAGACCACAGTCTACAACAACAATACTGTCTTCATACTCAAAAGCAGTAATGTTCATACCAATCTGTTCCAGACCACCAAGCGGTATGATACGCAATTTTCCATTATTCTGTTTTTTCAAAAAATATACACCTCCACTATCTCTGTTTCTTCATACAGTCTTTACACAGTCCGTAGAATTTCAGTTCGTGGTCCAGGACATGGAAGCCGGTTGCCTTCTCGATATGATCTTCCAGACTCTCCAGAAGGTCATCATCAAACGGCATCACCTTGTTACATCTCTTACAAATCAGGTGATGATGATTGTGCTTTGTCTCCCCATTCAGTAAATGTCCGATCTCATAGCGCACACATCCATCCCCAAAATTAATCCTGTCTACCAGCTGCATATCCCACAAAAGCTGTAATGTTCTGTATACTGTGGCAAGCCCAATCTCCGGATAATCCTCTGATACCAGATCATAGATATCTTCCGCTGTCATATGACTCCCACTGTTCTCTTCAAGTACGGACAGAACAAGCAGTCTCTGGTGAGTCACCTTCAGCCCCTTTTCCTTTAACTTCTCTTTCAGAAGCTTCTGTGTCTTATCTGCTTCCATCTGTCTGCCTCCTATCTATATTGTAAAAAGAACTCCAGACTTTTTTCTGACACTTCTGCAAAAGTGAGAAAAGTATTCCTGTCTGCAGTTTCTCTTACATTCGTATTTCTTTCATGTAATTACATCTCAATATCGACGTCTTCCAGCAATTCCTCAAATACTTTGGAAACTGCCATCAGCTCTGTATCGTCTTCCACGATCTCATACGTCTTCTCTGCGTCTTTTGATTCTTCAACTTCTCTGAGAATCAGGCATTCTGCGTCATCTTCTTCTGAATCAACTACAAGAATATACGCGGAACCATTGATCTTTGTCTCTTCAAGTACAAAGAACTCATCTGCTCCACTTCCATCACTGAAAGTAAACTTTGCCTTTTCCATATGATTTTCCTCTATTCTGCTGTTTTCTGCATATAAATCGAATCTAAATATCCCTGGAGAATGAACACAGCAGCAATCTTATCGACATATTGCTTTCTGTTTTCTCTTCTCACACCACTCTCGATCAGTGTCTGCTCTGCCGCTACTGTCGTAAGTCTCTCGTCCCACATGATCACTTCCAGTCCTGTACGACGAACCAGCATGTCACGAAATTCCAATGACTTCTGTGCACGCTCCCCGATATCATTATTCATATGTTTTGGAAATCCAAGCACGATCTTCTCTACCTGATATTCTTTGATCAATTCTTCAATCCTCGCACAGGTACGGCGCAGCTTGTTCTCCTCTTTCCGTTGTATTGTCTCAATTCCCTGGGCCGTAAGTCCGAGCGGGTCGCTGATAGCAACACCTACAGTCTTCGTCCCATAGTCCAGTCCCATTACTCTCATTGTCTGATTATTCCCACGCATTATGCTCAATATACGCTTTCAACAGTTCTTCTACCAGTTCATCACGTTCCACCTTCATGATCAGGCTTCTTGCTCCGTTAAAACTTGTAATGTATGTCGGATCTCCTGACATGATATATCCAACGATCTGATTCACCGGATTGTATCCCTTCTCATCCATTGCTGTGTAAACGAGATCCAGAACTTCTTTTACCTGAAGTTCCTGGTCTGGTTTTGTTCTGAAATATTGGGTATTACCCAGATTGTTCTCTGCCATTTTATTCACGTCCTTACCTGATTTATTGTCGCAAAGCCTTCTTAGTAATTCTGCTTTGCTATGTATTGCAAATTTCGTATACAATACACATATTTTCTTCTATATTTTAATATAATTTCACGTATTGTGCAACCGCAAATTTATTGATGATTATTCTACGTTACTGTCCGTGTTACTGTTCACTCCGTTCTCAGTAACACGCTTCGCACACTACTATTCTGATCCC
>OLBG01000053.1_pt1 | contig 17544 bp, 17 predicted proteins | sample 1607361 | NCBI WGS metagenome assembly OLBG01 (sample SAMN02674597, study PRJEB24791) | human gut metagenome, SKBSTL013 | isolation source: stool | host: Homo sapiens | place: USA | reverse complement strand
GGATTTTAGAGCCGTCCTATCTGCTTTCACAGACGCCGATGTTTCAATGCCTGATTCTGGAAGATGGGCAGGAGCCGGAATGGTGCGAGGGCGAACGCCTGACCTCTGCTGGCGGCTCATGGACGCCCAGCATTGGGCAAGCCCCCGGCTGGCACGACGGCAGCGCATCTTTCTTGTGGCAGACTTTGGAGGACGGCGTTCCCACGAAATACTTTTTAAGCCCCGCACAATGCAGTCACTTCCTGCACTTGGCGGAGATCGCGGGCTGTCCGCCGCCTGCGGAGATCGAGGCTCTTTTATTGAAGCAGGGCGGCGCATACCAGTCACCCGACCCTTTCAATGCTTCCGTATGCGGGCGTCCGCCAAGGAGCGGACGGAAACAGCGTTCCGAAACAGCTTTGGACTGCCAACTGACCCTTTTCCCACTCTGTTAGCGGGCGGCATTTCGCCCTTTGCCTTTTGGTATGAGGACGATCCCGCCGGGGGCTGTGTCCGCTTTCCCACGGAAAGAGAATGTGAACGGCTCATGGGGCTGCCGGAGGGCTGGACAAAGTGCGGCGCGGATGGTGAGGAAATCCTGTCCGCCCACCGTTACCGGGCATTGGGAAACGCCATCGCGCTGCCCTGTGCCGAATACATCATGGCGGGGATCGCGGAGGCGCTGACAAAAGGAGGTGCAAATGACGGTATTTGAAGCCTACATCACCAACCTCGGCAAATACGCCGAGGGGCAGCTTGTGGGGCAAACGCTGAAATTTCCGGCCACCACGGAGGAGGTACAATCGCTTCTGAAGAACATCGGCGTGGACGGTGTGCGGTATGAGGAGTTTTTCATCACCGCCTTTGACGGCGATGTGATGGGCTTATACGACTATCTCACCGAGTATGAAAACTTGGACGAACTGAATCATTTGGCACACCTTATTTCCGAGCTGGACAGCGACGAGATCGAAACGCTGGAGGCCGCGCTCAACAAGGGCGACCATACTTCCAGCGTGGCGGACATCATCAACCTTGTTCACAATCTGGACTGCTACGAGCTGCACCCCAGCGTGACCGACGATGAAACGCTGGGGCGCATCTATGTGGAGGACATGGAACTACTGGATGTGCCGGACAATGTGCTGCCCTACTTCGATTTTGAAGCCTATGGGCGGGATATGCGGATCAACGAGGGCGGCCACTTCGCCCCCACGGGCTATCTGACCCGCAGCGGCGATTTCAAGGAGGTGTACCACGGGATCGAGGACATTCCCGCCGAACACCGCATTTTTGCGTACCCCAAGTTGAATATCCGGGAGCAGATGGCTGCCTACAAGGAAGTCATAGACCGTTCCTCTTTGGAGGGCGAGCACCTGCACCCGAGAAAGGAGTATGATGACCGCTGACTTTGGGACAACTTGTCCCAAAGCGGAAAAGAAGGCGAGCAGTTTAGTCTGCTCGCCTTTTATCGGTGCCGTAAATAACACATAGCATTTATTTAGGGGCATTTACGAAGCGTGCGATGATAGATCAAATCATCCGCAGACGGAGTTGTCACAATAGTGAACATTCCCTCTTTGATAAACTTCTCCATCCGCAGCGCGATCCACGCATCTCCGATGCCAAGCTGATTTTTGCCCAGGACATTCCCAATTAGGTTTGCTTCTGAAAATTCGTCCGCTTGCTCGTCCACCTCTCGCAGAATAAAACTGTCATAGATATTTTCCGAAGCGCTCTGAAGTTTTCCGTTGAGATAAATACGCAAGGGGGCGTTTTCTTGTTGGAGCTGTTTCCAGCGCATAGCACAGGCATTTAATAATGCCGGTTTGACCTCCCGTTGCAGAGGCAGATATTTCCCCCATTCTTCGGGCGAGATTTCTCCCCAACCAATGTGCGTACAAAGGGTGTTATCGGTAGAGTATTCCCATTCCGGCAGTTTGACAGCATATATTGAGCCGATTGCGGGCAGCTTTTTGAGCTGCGCCAGCAGCCAATAGAACCCGCAAATTTCATCGGGATTATGGCTATACCAAATCCGCACAGGCTCACCCCGAGAGGCGCGGTCAAGGATTTCGTGCAAAGCCGTTTTCGCTGAGCGGAGTGTCTCCAAAATATATTGTTCATTATCTTCTCTGTTCGGCCAAACAAAGAAGGCTTGTTCTAATACGCTCTTGCGGTTGTTGCCAATCTCATCATCGGAAATATCACCCATGCTCCATGCGACATCGATGCAATAGACATCCGCCGGATTTCCACCTAACGGAATTGAGGTTTCCCATTTGCGGTGAGCCTGCAATTCTGCATCTGCTTTTAATGTTTCAAGTTCTTCCGGGGATATATTTGTACGGCCTGATAAAACAAGGCCGATGGATGCGCTTGAATGTTTATCTGCACCACAGTTTTGTGCCAGCTTTAGACTTCCGTATGCGCTCTTGCTAAATACAGTCTCTATCATAACAATATCTCCTCGGCATTGGACTTCATAAATCAGTTTTCATTATATCCGAGATATGTGAACAATTCAACTAAGGCAACACGGACTTACCATTTTATAACTGTGAAAGGAGGCGATGACGGCTGGTAGACGAAGATATTTCCCGGCGCACGATCGCCATATCGGTAAAGGCGTCGAAGCTGACCGCTCGGGGGCTTGCCTATGTTGTTCGGGCGGTGGGACGCAAAATTGCCAAGGCACACCGGGCAAAGCAGACGCCACACGGCAAGCAGACCGTGAAAAAACTCATGGCGCACAGCGCATCCACCAACAGCCTTGAACTGTCCGGGGATACAAAACTCTTTGACCGGGTAGCCCGGAAGTGGAATGTGGACTATGCCTTTTATCAAACTGAACCGGGGAAATACCTGCTGTTCTTCAAGTCCGGGCAGGCGGACGCTATGACCGCCTGCTTTTCGGAATACTCCCGCAAGGTGCTGGATAAGGCCAAGTCCCGCCAGCCCACGATCCCCGAACAGATGAAGCAGGCGGAACAGCAGCTTGCCAAGGAAAAGCCGCCCAAGGAGCATATCAAGGAGGTGTCGCATGACAGATAAGCTCCGTAAATATGTGCTGCCCAACACCCCCTATGTGTTCATCGGCTGGGTGTTCCTCAAGCTGGGGACGGCCTACCGTCTGGCGGCGGGCGGCGATTTTGCCCATAAGCTGCTGGGGCTGGGACAGACCGTCGGCGCAGCCTTTGCCGATTTTGCCCCCGGCCTTGCTCCCTTTGACTGGCTGGTGGGCATTGTGGGAGCGGTGGCGTTCCGCCTGCTGATCTACTTCAAAAGCAAGAACGCCAAGAAATACCGCCGGGATGCGGAGTACGGCAGTGCCCGCTGGAGTGCATAATTTTAAGTGTAAATGACACATACATGGACGCACAGGAGGTTATGCACATGACTGATTATAGCAAAATTACAGCCCTTTACTCCCGCCTTTCCGTGGGCGACGAGGACAGGGACGGCGGCGAGAGCAACAGCATACAGAACCAAAAAATATTTTTGGAGAACTATGCCAGAGGGCAGCACCTAACCAATATCCGGCACTACATCGACGATGACGAAAGCGGCAGGTTTTTTGACCGTTCCGCCTACTCCCGCATGATGGACGATGTGGAAAACGGGAAAATCGGTGTCTGCATTATGAAAGACCTTACCCGCTGGGGGCGCGACTATCTCCAAGTAGGCAACGCGATGGAGATATTCAGACGGAACAATGTGCGCTTTATCGCGGTCAACAACGGCATTGACAGCGAGAAGCCCGACACATTTCTTCTCCATCTGGCAAGCCGCCACGCCCATGTGGACGGTGGGCAGCTCGTCAATTCCTCTCTCGGCGTTACTGCGGTGGTCGATACGCTCCGGGCTTCCGGCACGCTCAAGATAGTCGTTTGAAATATCAGCCCACGACACGGACGGCCACAATCCCCATGCCCACATTCTCTTGACGGTGCGCCCGTTGGACGAACAAGGCAAGTGGCAGTACAAGACCGAGAAGGAATATCTCTGCATGAAAAACGGCGAAGAACGCGGTTTTACTGCCGCTGAGTTCCGGACGGCGCAGAATGAGGGTTGGGAGAAACAATATCCCTACAAGGTCGGCAAGAAGAAGGTGTATATGACGCCGTCTGCTGCCGAGGCGCAAGGATTTGTCCGCGCAGACAAGCATCCGAAAAGCACCCGCTATGGCCGTCAGAATCCCATCTCCGAGCGTTGGAACAGCGAGGAGCAGCTTGCCGTATGGCGCAAGGCATGGGCAGACGTAACCAACCGCTATCTGGAACGATACGGACACGATGCCCGTATCGACCACCGCAGTCATGCCGAGCGAGGTCTGGTCGAGCAGCCCACCATCCACGAAGGTGTGGTGGCAAGGGCTATGGAGAAAAAGGGCATTATCTCCGACCGCTGTGAACTGAATCGGCAGATTAAAGCGGACAACGCTCTGCTGCGGGAACTGAAAGCCGCCGTCAAGAAGCTGGCGCAAGAGGTCCTCCATTCTCTACCGGAACTCGCTAAGTCCATGGAATTCCTGCGGCAAAAGCTGTTGATTTTCTGCTATCAGCTTAACCACATCCGCACAGGCAAATCTGTCATTGGAAAATCCGTGGATGCCTGGAATATCAACCTGAACCGATATTCCGAGGTGGTAGACCAAATCAAGGAAACCAAAAGGGAGCGCACAGACCTCCTTGCCGAAAAGAAAGAATTGCCGTTCTGGAATATCCCCAGGAAGAACGAGTTGACCGCCAGAATAGCAGAACTGACGGAATTGCTGGAAGAACTGCAATCCGAAAAGGCGATTCTTCTGGACAATATGGACTGTACGGACGGCAAGGATGTTTCTAAGGTCAGGAAGAAGGTTGCACTGATGGAAGCCAACTTGAAAGAACTGGATGAGCAGGAACAGAAATACTCCGCCGAATTGGAAACCGCCCTTGCCGAATATGCCGAGCTGAAAACACAGGGTGAACAATTCGACCCGGTGGAGCTGCACGACACCCGACAGGAACTGCGCCCTGAAATGGAGCAGACGGCAGTCCAGCGTGTGAAGGAAAAGTATGGCGATAAGTACAGTCACAGGACAATGGATGACAGCAAGCGGGATGTTTCCCGGCATTTGGACGAGTATGCCGAGAGCCAGGAAATCCGGCAAATCCAGCGGGAACGGGAATACCAGCAGCGGCGGCAGAATAAGGCCAAACAAGAAAGAAAAAAGCAGGATGATTGGGAACGCTAACAAACCGGCGGGAGTGTATTTTTACGATGCACTCCCGCTTTTATCTTAGGCAATCATCGAATCAATCTGTTTCCGATCATTGCATTCTGCCCAAATAAAAGCTTTGAGACTCATACCTTGGCGATATTCTCGTTGTGTTTCCATACTAGACGGGAAACGACAGCAATGTAGTCTGTTACTCTCCTTGTTTGCCCATGAATCAGTGGTGGGTGCATATGTCATACAGCAGATGGCAGACCGTTTATTTTCCGTTGGCAACAGGTGCTCAGCTCTGCTTGCGTTCACACAAATGTTACAAGTGTTTTTAATGGGAAACAGTTGCGTTTATGCTATTGATATGGTAAAATTACGTTGCGGATGGTTTAATCCGTCCGACATTTATAAGATTGGAGGTAGTGTCATGTTCCGTTTTATGCAAAAGCAGTCTGGGTTATCTCATTTTGGATTTTGGCCTAGCCCCCATCTATGGACGGGGCAACTCAAAATCTATCATGTGGGCGCATAAGCCAGACTGTTGTTAAGTCGGCTTATGCGCTTTTTGCTGTGTGGTGAATCGAAAGCGTAGTGTTTTTAGATAACACAAGATGGAAATATCACCCATTCACTGTTGAAAGGAGGCACAAGCATGAATAGCATATTTAAGTTGATTACTAATCAGCAAATACCCGAAACGGCAAATGCTTTAGTTCCTGTGATTGGCTATGAGCCTTGGTCATTAAGAGCTCTTGAAAGCATAAAAAGCTCGATTGTAAACGGAGTTCCCACATTGATTCGTGTTCATTCAGCCGCCGACTACCCAATCGAAAATGAAGAACTCTCTCATCGCCTGGATATGGAGTCTCATTGTGTCCTTATTGTTGGGTATAATGACGACAAAGAGGAATTTGATATCGTAGATCCTTGGAACCCCAATTGGGGTGGACAACACGGCGGCGTTGGCAAACTCCCATATGAATCGCTCCATGTAGCATGTGTTAATTGCACTGCTGAAAAAGGAACGCGACTTTCTTTGATTTCACACAAGATTAGGCCAGTGCTTATCGAGGAAAATGCAAGTCTTGCTGTTGATTTGGGCTTTTATGAGCCTTTAGGCTATGTTATCGATAGAAACAATACGAAATTTGAAACATTCAAAGTGACTATTCATTATCTCTTCAATGGAAATGAAAAGCAGCAATCGCAGAGCCTTTCTGGCGAATGGAAGATTGGGGAAAAGGCGATATTTACATTCCCTTTGGAAAAAGAACTGTCGGGAGATATCGATGTCAGAATCGAGGTGCTTGCGACCTTATCAAGTGACAGGCCTTATCAGTACAGGGACAATATCTGTATGGACTTTACGGAGACGGTGAAGATTAACAGAAGTAGTGGTGTGTCGCAGAAGGAAAGCGTTATTTCTTCCATCAATGCAAGTAATTACTAAAACTCGGTATTGGACAATATAGTCCACTGTGAATTGGTGGCATGTGGGTGGATGATTGAAACTCTTCCACCCACATGTTGCCTATCGAAATGTTTTTTGCGTAGACTTCGAATTACAATCAATCGCAAAGAGAAAGGAGCATAATATATATGATCCGAAAAAACATTATTAAAAATAAAAATGACAAACAACGTTATTTCCTTAATGACAGTTGGCGTATAGAAATGCCAGCAGTTGTTAGAACTCCATTTTATGGAAATAATTGTAGTGAATACTTCGGCTATGTCGTTACATACTCTGAGATGGAACAGGCGTATCATTTATTGAAAGTTGATCTGCATAATGGGAAAATACTTTGGAGTATAGATGCTGTCAATGGTGGTTATGGAACACCAACTGTTTTTGGCGACCTTGTTGTTTTCCTAAAAGAGTTTGATGCAGTACAAGCTGTTTCCGCTGAGTCTGGCATTGTAGAATGGGCTGTTCAGGGTGGTCACAGAGTACGAACTACATTAAATGTTATAGACGAAACATTGTGGTTTGGTTCCGGCAGCACCCTTTTAGCCGTAAACAAAAACGGAGAAGTTGTCAAAAAATTACATATTCCCAATTCGTTTATTTACGGTAATATTACGCCGTACAAAGGTGGCATATTATGCACAGGTACGCTCCACAACAATGAAAGGGATTGCTCATGTTCTTATTTATGGCTTATAAATCAAGAAGGAAGCATAATGTATTCTATGGAGTTAGGTAGAAGCCCTGTTATTAGTTCGGATACGTCAGGCATTTGGCTAAAGGATGACTTTGCTTTTGCATCATGCGGACATGACATCATTTGTTTTGATCTAAAAGTAGGAAAAGAACTATGGAGAACAAGGGTTTTTGGGTTTTGTGGACGACATTTTCCTGTCGTTGATAGCCAAAGAGTGTATTATACAACACTAAAGGGTGAGGTTGGTTGTGCTGACATATTAAACGGAAGTATTGTTTGGAGGCAAAAGTTCAGAGAAGGGCTTATTGTTGCGCCACCGTCAATTTACGGGAAGACCCTTTTTGTCTTGGCGGATTGTTCAGTTTTTTTATTAGACAAGGACACGGGGGAAATTTTTCAGCACAAAGTAGTTGGTCACACTCCTTATAGCGCGGTCAGTTTTGGAACTAATAAGGCGTTGATTGGAGCAGGCGAGCCACCAGCAAATGGTCAACTGATTTGTTTTGATGTTGTTTCAGAGGCACATGTATCTTTGCCTATGTATAACGACGTCTACTTTTTGGAAGAAAAAGAATACAACTTTTTCTGTATCTTCTTATAAGTCCTCGAATTGCCGATATATCCTTATTTTTCAAGGATTGTCGGCTTTTCGCATTTCTCAAAGCTACCGCAGAACTAGGGTTAAACCCTGCATATCTTCGCTCTCATTCGTTGTACATTTCGTTGTAAATCATGCTATCATACTTCTCATTTCTCGGTTTGCTCCAATCTCTGATGAATGAGCATACAGATTAAGTGTAAGCATAATATTTGAATGCCCCATGATATACTGTAAATTCTTTGGGTTCATGTTCTTTTGTGCTAATCTCGTACAAAAGGTATGCCTTAATGTATGTGGTGTTATCTTCGGTAATTTGACTTCATGTGTTTTGTTATACTTTTGAACCATTCTTTTCAATATGGTTTCATACATTTGTTTGTGTACAGGACTACCGCTTGTATTGAGAAACAGAAAATTTCTATAACCGTCTATCTCTTTGATATTTGATTTTTGCTTTCTTTTCAGCACTCGCTGAAATGCCTGCTCCGTTTCATCACTCATTGGCACTTTACGAATACCGCTCTTTGTTTTCGGTTCGTCTATATAATAGCCGTCCTTATCTTTGAGCAACTGATGATTGACACTGATTGCGTGATTTTCAAAATCTAAATCTTTCTTTGTCAATCCGCATAATTCTGATATTCTAAGACCTGTTTTCAACAGTATCAGTACATCATCATAATACTTCCGATAAACATTGTCATGTGCCATAAAGTCAAGCAATGCCTGTTCCTGTTCTTCACTCAATGCAACCTTTGGCTCGCTGTCGTCCTCAATCACTTCGCTTAACTTGAAATCAAAGGGATTTTTCCTTACATAATCATCTTCAATCGCCATATAAAACGACGCTTTCAACGAACGCTTGTAGTTGCTTATCGTTTTGTAAGAAAATCCTTTCTCTTTCATGCGGATTGCCCATTCTCTAGCGTCAGATGGTTTAATACTGTCAATGCTCCTAGAACCGAGTATATCGTCCTCTAAGGCTTGCATAAGGTATTTACGACCGTTTAATGTATTCTGCTTTACATTCGGTCTTTGAGCGTTCTTTTTGGCATATAACTGGCATAAGGTCATTTTACTTCCTTGTGTGTCGATACCGTCATACAAATCTCTTTGTATGATACGTTCCTTTTCCCTTAATGACAAATCATCACGCTTGCCCTTTGGTGTTCTGTCCGTAGACAACAGTTTCCAAGCATACACATATCTTGTCTTTCCCAATGCGTCCACATATTTATAAGTGTATCTGCCGTCTTTTCTCTGACTTTCTCCTCTCTGTAATATTCTGTTCTTGTTATCTCGTCTTTTTAATGCTGACATCTTTCTAACTTCTAACTCCTTTCAAAGTAAGAAAGAGCCTTGTATATACGACTTGATACAATCATAACACGCACAAGGCTCTTTTTCACTAGATTTGTTCCAATTTATCTATGACTTTTTCAAAATTCTTTTTCTTGATAAGCATACGGTTGCCGTTCATAATGACACATTCTGCTTTATGCTCATTGGCAACTTGACGCAGTTTATTCTCGCCAATGCGGAAATAACTTGACGCTTCTTCAATGGTCATCAGATAGCGTTCCCATAGTGGCATACTCAAATCGTGCATAAACAAGCACCTCCTTTCCATAAAATGATTTTCTAAGCAATTCAACGGCTTTTGTCATAGCCCACAGGAGTTCCACCTCTGCATAGTTCTTATGTAGCCGTACCCATTGCGTGCGACGCTCTTAACGCTCAAGCTGTGGCTGTACGGGAGTATCATTATCTGACAGGACAGGTCATGGCGGTAAAAGAGGACAAGTCTTTTGCATGAACACAAACAATATTCGCTCGCTTTTGCAGGGGAAAGGTCATGGCGTATCTGTTTCAACGGCTCACTGTCTGTCAAAGGTATTGAATTGCTTTATTCAGTTGTCAAAGAACGATTGAAAGAAGAAAAGTATCTTTCCTATATACCGCGTTGGAAAAGAGGGGAAGTGTAACCAAAACCCAAAACTTTTTCATTCTTTTCCGTTATCAATACAAATGGAACGGTACATTTTGACAATCATTGGTCGATTTTCTTCTTTTCGCATAACACTGTCCACCAAATGACGATTTGTATAATTTGTTAGAAAAGAATTTGATTTTTTCTTCTTGTTCCAACATTCGATTGAAAATACTTCTTTCGTTCCATATCTGTACAGAAAATGTTGATTTACTTCCATATCCACAAAAATAATCAAGTTCTTCTTTCGCACCATATAGGGAAATGAAAGTGTCATTTGCTAAGTTGAAAGCGAAAATAATTGATATTTTTTCTTCTTCTGCATAACACTGTCCGGCAAAGTCCGATTTGCGACATATTTCAGAAAACTTTTTTAACTTTTTCACTTCATATCTGTACGGCAATGGTGCATTTGTTAAGTTGAGAATGAAATAAATTGAAGTTTTTTCATAACCTAACTACCCAAGCCATATCCAAACTGCCAACTATGCAATGACATTCTTCTTTCACTTCATATAGGGAATGAAAAGGTTGATTTGCTTCCATATTTGCGAAAATAATCAATATTTTTTCCTCTTTCATCTAACACTGTCTACCAACCGCCCAATCATTAACCAAATTTGAAATTTTTAGAAAACTTTTTTCTTCTTTCACGTCATATAAGGAATGAAAACATTGATTTAATGACTTATTTTCATAAAAGTTAGATTTTTTGTTCTCACAACATATCTGTACGCAAATTGAAGTTTTGTTGCAGATTTTCCAAAGAAATTAAAAAATACCGTCATTCTCTTGTGGAACAGCGGTATCTATTCTTTCTTCTACGGTTGATTTCTCTAATTGTAATAAGTGTTTATGCTTGTCTTTGAGTTCTGCCTGTTCTATCATGTCATGCAGTATCGTTGTATGGTTCTGTTTATCAAGTTCCTGCAACATTTTAATTGTCGGTGCGACTTGTCTTTGTACCCAGCTTATCGCTCTTTGTAGGGTGTATGGTTCAGGCTGTGTTGTCAATCGTATGCTTTCTCTGTTTTCCCCAATAAACCATGCCCAATCCTCATCAAGTTCCCATGAGCCTTTTGGTAAGGTATCATCATGTTTTAAAAAACGGACATAATGATTGATGATAGAAAAGGCGGTATGCTCTGCGTCATAATAGGTCAGTAAATCAACCACTGCATAATAGGCTCGTTCATTCTTCAAACGTATCTCAAATCGGTTCTTAATCTCACTTTCATCAAGTTCAATTCCTTTTTTGACGGATTGTTCATAGTTCTTTTGATAGATACACATATATAATTCACTGCTTGTTGAACCTAGATAAAGTGTTTCGCCTGTGTTCTGTGGTATATCATGACCGCATTTTTCTGTACCGTCATAGCCCTTTTGATTACGAAATAAAGTCATACATTCGCCAGCCTTATATTTTGCCTTTAATTTGGGAATATCAAGTATTCCTGCTCGGTCATTGATTGCTAAATCAAGTCGTTTCATCTTACCGCCTGCCGTTAAACAATCAAGCATGAAGTCATACCAACTTCTTTCCTGTGCAAGCAGGTAACTTTCCATTTGACGACACCCACGACCTTTCAATTCTAACAACACCCCTAACTGTTCATTTGTAGAACACATGATACTGATGTCGCCGAGAACATACTGACTTTCATATCCGTACTGTCCATAATCTTCAAGGAGCATATAATCTGCTTTTAATTGCAATACATCACGAATAATCGCTAATGCGTTAGTAGTAGGAAAACGGACACGAAAGTAATCAATCAATAGGAATAACGGTTCTTGTGGATTGAAACGCTCAATCTGTTTTTCTATCGTTTCTTTGAGTTCATCAGAGGGAACGACTTTTCCATTTTCTATTTGATTGAAATAGGTTCGACTAATGCCACAGGCAACGGCTAATCTTGTTTGTGTTACGCCGTATTCCTCACGCTTTTGTTTTAATTCTTCAATAAAGTTCTTATCATTCATTTAAAAATTCCTCCAATCAAAAAAGGCAACTACCATAATTGATAATTGCCTGTACTTAAATTTCTGCAAAAGAAAAAGACAATCAATTTCTTATTTGAAATCAACTGTCTTTCTCATGTTTCCTATTTAATTTTCATGTGTTAAATGAGTACTTTTTACTTAACACCCTCAAAAATGCGGTTTTGCCTTATAAATACAGCGTTTCCGCTTTGCAATGTCTATTGTTTCTTGTTTTTTGTGCCCCCCTTGTTAGATAACGGGGGCTTGATAATCGCTCGCCACAGGCTCGCTCACAGACGAAGTGAACCAGCCACTTGCAAGACATGGCAGAAAAATCTGAGAGATTTTCCTGCCACCGTGTCTGGATCACTCCATCTTTGCAAGAGATTTTGAGCGTATCTTCCACATAAACTGGGATTTGTTAATCGAATTTTTCAATGTTTATAGTAGCAATCGCAGATTGATTTGGTTTACCAGTAACAAGGTCTTGCGGTGCAGGTACTAACATCATAAAACCGTCTTTCCCATATCGTCTTTCATAACCTTGTGCATATTCCTTATCAACAGAAATATGTTGCACTTGTCCGATAACCATAGCCGTAATTCCAGCTCCACTTAAATCCTGTACTGCTTTTAAAGTACATTCCATGTTAATAAAAGCCTCTTGAATAACTGGTGCATGAATTGTCTTAGCATTGGAAAGATTAAAATGTCCTACTTCAAACTCATCTGTTTCAATATCATTATTATTGATTGTGTCTACCAAGTTATCATAATAACTTATTGGCAAAAAGTTGATACAAAAGCATTTTTCCCTTTTAATGTTGGCATAAGTATGAGTGTGCTGATATAGATTTCCCATCACAGCAAAGAAAGCAGTTTTATCTCCATGAAAACAGCTCCACGAATGAAAACAGATATTTGGTTTCTCGTTTTCTTTCCATGTTGTAATTGCAAACAAAACCGCTGGTATTCCTGCGGTTACTTCAAAATGTGAAAACAATTCAAATTCTTCTGGATATGAGGGTTTGAAATACTGCGGAAAATCTTTCCAAATCTCTATTTTCATTGCGCCACCTCCTACAAAAATTCCAATCTATTGCTCTCTATATAAATTGGAATTGTCTATTTGAAGATAAATCTATAAAGTGCATAGACAATCCATATAATCCAAGAAAAAGCCCACAAATCAAAGAGAATACTTACTGTTAAATAAACGATAGCAACAGCGATTGCTATTATCCAATTTTTCTTTTTAGTATATTCCATAATCAACCACCTCCACAACTGCCAATCTATACTAATAGTATATCACGTTCTTTTAAGCATTGTCATTTCTTTTCTGCTTTTGAAAAGTTACTTATCTGCCTATGATTTGTAAAGGGTGCTGTTCGGCATTGCTTACGCAACAAACCCTTGACAAACCACAGACTAATAAGTTTTAGAACAATCAAGCAGAAATGAAATAGTCTGCTGTTTCACGGCATAGAAAAGACACTCAATTTCAAGTGTCGTTCTTCCATAACTTTGTATAACTTTCTATAAGTCGTTACATAAGGCTCTTTCGTTTGTTGTAAAATAGTTGTAAATCGCTTGATATTTTCTTTTTCAAATCTCTCTAAACGCTGCATTTATGCGGATAATTTGCATTTTAGCACTGTTTTTTTAGAGTTAAAAAGATTGCAATCTTATGAGCGTGCTTATCGAAACAGGTGGAGAATATACATCTTCGAGTATTGACGTGTCAGTTTTTTCAAAAGATGGGGTGGTCAATGGTAAAAAAATCGGAAATGCCTTTACATATAAATTTAATTTACAAAACAATTGCGTCAGTGGGTTTTATGCAATTCCGGTTTTGCTTGAAAATTTTGGTTTAATTAAAAAAACATGCATTAGTATCTATATTGACAAAAGAGAACAGTTGCCATCTTCCTTTGTACTACATCAATATTTGAAGGTTTCAACAGAGGAGAATATTTTTAGTAGTGGAGCGGCATTGGTGCAAGGACTTATGAAGGTTCATGGGAAGTCCATTTCGCAAAAAGACTTTAGAGATAGGATTAACTATGTAAAAAGAAAAAGCAATTGGAAGGATGCAGACTTCCAAACATGGCGGCTAATTCTCAAAAGAGTCCTTAGTAATTCTGCTGAATCTTTAGATGATTTTATCAGAAGTGAAGAAGGAGGGGAGTTTGAAATATTTTAACCTGATCATTATCCAGAAAAAGGGACACGAAAACAGGCTGGCATATGGCGGCCAAAATTAGAGCAGATCAGCCAGGCCGGGGAGGTTACCAGACAGCCCTGCCTTTGAAGGATTAAGATAGCCTGGTCAGCAGAGATCTCACGGTGTGTGAGAGGACGGTCAGCCTTGCGGTAAGGCTCAGGGTTATAAGATTCGTTCTTCTTGAGGATGTTGTAGATGGCAGTCAGCAACACAAGGGCGACGGCGATGATGGCCTTCTTGTTACCACAGCGCTTCTTCAAAGCTAGATAGCGATTGCGGACTTCTGGGTACTGCTTTGCCCGGATAGCACAGAGCGCACACTGCACCAACAGGGGCTTGATGTATGCCCCAGCCCGGCTGCTCCTGGTGGTTTTCTTTTTTTCCGGCACTTTCATTGTAAGCCCAGCCCAGGAGCAGAAATGCTTCGAGGTGGAAAAAACGGACATATCCACGCCAATTTAAGAGATGATGCCAATAGTGGCAAAGGCTTGGATACCTAGCGCCGTCATAACGAGGTTAAGTTGGGGAAGATATTTCTCAGCGATGGTCAGGATAAGAGAGTCCAGATCGGCCTTGCACAATTCAAGGCTGTCCATGTGGGAACGGATGATGCGGAGTTTTTCGGCCTGTTCCACACACATCTCTCCGTCCGCAGCGGCCTGGATTTTCTCAACTGGTGTTTTGACTCGCTTGTTGAGGAATGGAGCTACATGAAAGGATTCGTTGCTTCCTAGCAGCCGGAGGTAATAGCTGTAGCTGCTTTGCCAAAGCCGTCCGGAAACACGTCATCCAGCTTGATATTGGAGACAGTCAAGCAATTCTGCGCCCGGTTTTCTCTCCCGTGGTGAAATTGGTGAGTTTTCAGCGGTAGCACACCAAATCCCGGAGCTGACGAATATCTGATGGTGGGATAAAGCTGCCAGAAACCAGGTCGTGCTTGAAGATGTCCGCAAACCACTTGGCGTCCTTTTTGTCTGTTTTCTTTCCCCGGATAGCCTTGACGTACTTGGGGTGGGCAAGGACAATATTGCGGGCGTGTTCTAGGATGTTGTAAATAGGGAGCCAATACATCCCGGTAGGCTCCATACACACGTCCTTGCAGTTGTTCTCTCCCAACCAGGTGGCACACCGCCGGAGGTCTCCTGTAAAGGTGCAAAACCGCTTGCCTTTGTAGGTGGTAACGCCCTGCTCGTTGATTGAGGCAATACAGGCTACCAGAAACGATTTGTGGACATCCATTCCACAGCAGATAGGATAAACGATTTTGAGCATAACACATCCCCTCAGTTCGAAGATTTGAGGGAACAGGTAGGGACTGGACACTCACTGAAAGCTTGAAGCAGTCTGTCTCTCCAAAGATAAGTTTACAGGGTTCTACGCCCTACTTATTTGCGCTTGAAAGAGCATCCGGCACACATAATAATTCAGTTCAGCGGATAGCTGTACCCACTCACCCCCCCACATGCTGTGTAGTGTGCCCGTTCCTCTAGCGTATTCTAACAAATTTCGTTTAGCTGCGATAGAGGCACTCCTGTTTCGTATCCCTTTTGTGCCTTGGAGTGCAGCGGAAAGGAATGGTCATAATAATGAAGCAATATTTAAGTGCTCTTATACAAAAAATAGGTCGGTTGAATGTGTCCATATATTTGCTTCTTTTGTCTGTAGGATATGGTTTATACAGCATACTTCCTTATACCTTGCCAAAGATATTTAGCGGCAGTGGGGGATTGCACGTAAACCCTTTTTTCATGGTCCTATCAATTTTATCCTTTTTAGTAGTCCCTATTTTGAATTATCCTAACAACCTTGCTATGCAGAGTGTTAGAAAATATTCAAAGCAGGTTCTCTTTGACGACCTAGTGAAAAAAAAATATATGTATTTTGATGATATGGAAACCGGGAAGATCCAGGATCTTTTTTCCGAATCATCTTTTTGTACACGAAGTTTGCTGTACTCCTGCGTTCAATTTATAATCAAGCATTCCGCTATTATAATAATTAATTCAACTGCTTTTTTTAATTTCCATTTCCTTCTTGGTGTGACTTATATATTATCTTATTCAGTATATTTCTTCATATCCATTGTTCTTTTAAAAAAACAAAATAACAGGATTCATAGTACGCTGTTGTCTGCGTCAGATGTGAATTCTTATTTGATCGATTACTGCCAGAATTTGGACTCTATATACTCATTCCGTTCATATGATAAAGAAAAAGAAAAATATCGTTTCCTTTTGGATAGTGAGCAAAAAAATTACTATGGTCTACAGTTGGCCATAGATAATGCAAAACTGATTCAACACATTGTGTTAGTATTCATTACCTTTTTACAGCTGATTATATTTTCTATTTATTCCACAACGGGAATAGGTAATATCTCATTCTATTTAGGACTTATCTACTCAATATTTAATTTGAGAGATTTTGGTGGAGAATACTTGTCAATGATAGAAATGGTCTCAAGACTAAAAGCTGCGTTAAAACTATTGGGGTACAGCGAAAGTAATGAAAAAGATTGCCATAGAGTTTTTATCAGTGTTCCTACCAATACGGTGATTGCCATGCAGAATGTTGAATTGACGCTTGGTAACAAGAAAATTTTTGATAATGCTAGTTTGTATGTAAATAAAGGCGAGCATATCATCATTCGAGGTGAGAACGGAAGCGGAAAATCGACATTACTTAAAGTTATAGCAAAGATATTAGATATTGACTCTGGGCAGATAACATATGGTCTCCCATCTATCGATGGCATAATGTATGTTTCTCAAAATACAAATTTATTCAATAGGTCAATCTATGAAAATATAATATATCCAATGGACGATGCTAATTTAGAGGAAGTCTATGAGTTGATAAACATATTCGGACTTAATTCGTTGATAACTAGCGAAAACGACTTGTTTCAGAAAAAACCAGGTGATTTTGGAAACAAATTTTCAGGCGGTGAAAAGCAAAAAATTCTAATAATTAGGACATTAATCAATCGTCCGCATATTATCTTATTTGATGAGATTACCTCATCTCTTGACTCAAACTCCACCAAGGTTTTTTATGAAATGCTGAATACGCGATTAAGTAGTAGTACAGTATTATTTGTCTCGCACGATGATGTCGTTGATAGTGCATTTGACAGAGTCTTAGAGATTGATGAGTTACATGCTTTGTAAAGTGCGTTGTCTTATTATGCCTTATCGTCACCGATTTCTTTTAGCTAAATTGCATCATCAAGAATAGGCAACTTAATGCTGCAAAATTGGAGTCATAAGCACTTAACAACATTGCATATTATTTGCAGAAAAAATCCTTGACAAATCCCATCTCAGCGTGATATGCTGGAAAAATACTGCGAAAAGCAGGGATGGGAGGTTGTGGCAGTCTATC
>OLBG01000035.1_pt1 | contig 19893 bp, 12 predicted proteins | sample 1607361 | NCBI WGS metagenome assembly OLBG01 (sample SAMN02674597, study PRJEB24791) | human gut metagenome, SKBSTL013 | isolation source: stool | host: Homo sapiens | place: USA | reverse complement strand
GATGACGAGGGCAAGGCCCATCTGGAGCTGCCCTGGTCCCGGAAGGAGCCGGAGAAGCCCCAGCCGGACTCCACCCCTGCGCCGGATGATGTGGACATCACCCGGGAGGAGCCGCAACGGCAGAAGGTGGAGGCCATCCACGCCTGGGAGCTGCCCTACGGCTGTCTGGGCGGCGACCCCGGCTATCTGCTGACGGGCCGGGAGGCCGTGGCCGTCAACGTGAAGCTGTACGACGGCTCCGTGGCCTATCACACGGCGGTGTCCCTGCCGGAGGGCGTCCTCACCGGCGGCAATGCCACCAGCCGGAACCTCCAGACCATTCTGGACAGCGACTGCTACACCGTGGCAAGGCTTGCCTGCTTCTGCGACAACGCCTATGCCGACGCCATGGGGGACCGGGCGGCCCTGTGCACCGCCGAGGGCGTCCTGTACCGGGACGGCTCCGGCCGCCGCTGGCTGGACCCCACCAAGCCGGAGACCCTGCGGTATATCACGGACCTGGCCGAGGAGTGCGCCCGGCTGGGCTTTGATGAGGTTCTGCTGGACTGGTTCCTGTACCCCACCAGCGGCGACCAGACGGCCCTGGAACTGCCTGCCGACAGGACGGCGGTGCTGAAGGACTTCGCCCAGGCTCTGGAAAAGCAGCTGCCGGAGGGCACGGTGCTGTCCGTGGTGCTGCGGGAGACGCCCACGGCGGACAACGGCCTGACGCCGGAGCTGCTGACGGCCTGCTTTGACCGGGTGTATGTCATGCCGGAGGCGGACGCCTCGGCCCTGCCCGCCAGCTACGACGCCGCCACCCGGGTGGTGGCCATGACCGCCTACGCCCCCGACAGCGGCAGCTATCTGGTGACCCAGTGAGAAATTGTTTCGACGGGCGAAATAAGTTTCCAAAATGAATAAAAAATCCCCTGAAACGCCGACGAAAATGTGGCTTTCAGGGGGTTTTCATTTGTCCAAGGCTATGGTACAATATCCTTTTGTGAATCGAAATCAAGGAGGGGATAGTCCCATGGAAAAGGAAAACAAGCTGGGCACCATGCCCATTTCCAAGCTGATTATCAACATGTCCCTGCCCATTATCATCTCCATGCTGGTGCAGGCCCTGTACAACATCGTGGACAGCGTGTTCGTGTCCCGGGTGTGTGAGCAGGCGCTGACCGCCGTGTCCCTGGCGTTTCCGGCCCAGAACCTGATGATCGGTCTGGCCACCGGCACCGCCGTGGGCGTCAACGCCCTGATGGGCCGGGCCCTGGGAGCCAAGGACCAGGAGCGGGCCAACGCCGTGGCCATCAACGGCGTGTTCCTGGCGGTGGTGGGCTTTGCCATCTGCGCCGTGCTGGCGCTGCTGTTTGCCGGGCCCTTCTTCCGGTCCCAGACCCAGATCGACTACATTGTGGAAAACGGCACGGACTATCTGCTGGTCTGCTGCTGCGGCTCCCTGGGCCTGTTCTGCGAGATCATGTTCGAGCGGCTGCTGCAGGGCACCGGCCGATCCATCCTGTCCATGTATACCCAGGGTCTGGGCGCCATTGTGAACATCGTGCTGGACCCCATCTTTATCTTCGTGCTGGACATGGGCGTCACCGGCGCGGCGGTGGCTACGGTCATCGGACAGTTCTGCGGCTGTATCCTGGCCCTGATCTTCAACCTGAAGAAGAACAAGGAAATTCACCTGCAATTCCGGGGCTTCCGGCCCAACTGGCGGCTGGTGGGCAACATCTACGCCATCGGTCTGCCCAGCGTCATCATGGTGGCCATCGGCTCGGTGATGACCTTCTGCATGAACAAGATCCTCATTGCCTATCACTCCGCCAAGGAGACGGCGGCCACGGCCTTCGGCATTTACTTCAAGCTCAACAGCTTCATCTTCATGCCGGTGTTCGGCCTGAACAACGGCGTGGTGCCCATCGTGGCGTATAACTACGGGGCCCAGAACCGGCTGCGGATGGTGGAGACCATCAAGCGCAGCACCATCTACGCCTCCTGCATCATGGTGCTGGGCGTGGTCATCTTCTGGGCCATTCCCGGGCCTCTGCTGAAGATCTTCGACGCCACGGACACCATGCTCCAGGTGGGCGTCCCTGCCCTGCGGATCATCTCCCTGAGCTTCTGCATGGCCGGAGCCTGCATCGCCCTGGGCAGCTCCTTCCAGGCTCTGGGCAAAGCGGTGTACTCCATGACCACCTCCATCATCCGGCAGCTGGTGTTTCTGGTGCCCATTGCCTATGTCCTGGCCCGCTACGGCTATTCTATCGGCAACGATGATCTGGTCTGGTGGAGCTATCCCCTGGCGGAGATTGCCTCCCTGCTGGTGACCCTGGTGTTCTTCCGGCGGCTGTACCGCACCCTCATCGCCCCGCTGCCTGCCAACGGCGGCGCGCCGGTCCACGACGACTCCGACGACGATCCCATCGGCGAATAACCCGAACAGCGCATCCCACGCCTTGCCGATTGGCAGGGCGGGGGATGGTTTATTTGCCGGGCCGGGCAAAATCAAACCCCCGGAAAGCGGATGCTTTCCGGGGGTTTCTCTGGCGCAGTGGGAGGGATTTGAACCCTCGTGCCGCTTTTGACGACAACACGATTTCCAGTCGTGCTCGTTATGACCACTTCGATACCACTGCATATATTCCGCTGCGACAACAGCATGGACTATTATAACAAAATCTGTGAGAATGTCAAGGGCTAAATCACAAAATCCACAAATTTTCCGGACCGGTTGCCTCCTTGCAGGCAACAGCTCCGCCGCCCGGGAGGCCCCGGGCGGCGGAGAAAAAGGGTTCTTTTTTACTGTCTTGCCTTGGAGTCCACGATCTCGTGGAGCTTGGCGGCGAAGTCCGCCAGGGACATGGCCCCCAGGTCCTCGCCGGTGCGGGTGCGGACGGACACGGTGCCCGCCTCCATATCCCGGTCGCCCACCACCAGCATGAAGGGGATCTTCTCCAGGGTGGCCTCCCGGATCTTCTTGCCGATCTTTTCGTTGCGGCCGTCCACCTCCACCCGGAAGCCCTGGCTGTCCAGCTGGGCGGCGACGTTTTTGGCGTAGTCCATGGCCCGGTCGGTAACGGGCAGGAGCTTGACCTGCACCGGGGACAGCCATGCCGGGAAGGCGCCGGCAAAATGCTCGGTGATGACGCCGATGAAGCGCTCGATGGAGCCCAGCAGCGCCCGGTGGATCATGACGGGGCGGTGCTTCTCGCCGTCCTCGCCCACATACTCCAGGTCGAAGCGCTCGGGCATCTGGAAGTCCAGCTGGATGGTGCCGCACTGCCAGGTCCGGCCCAGGGAATCGGCCAGATGGAAGTCCAGCTTCGGGCCATAGAACGCGCCGTCACCGGCGTTGATGATGAAGTCCTTGCCCATTTCGGTGATGGCCGCCTGCAGGGTATCCTCGGCGAACTTCCAGTCCTTCTCGTCGCCCATGTGGTCCTCGGGCATGGTGGACAGCTCGATCTGATAGGTCAGGCCGAAGGTGGAGTAAATTTCGTCAAACAGCTTCACGACGTTCTTGATCTCGTCCTTCATCTGGTCGGGGGTCATGAAGATGTGGGCGTCGTCCTGGGTGAAGCAGCGGACGCGGAACAGGCCGTGCAGCGCGCCGGACATCTCGTGGCGGTGGACCAGGCCCAGCTCCGCCATGCGCAGGGGCAGGTCGCGGTAGGAATGGGGCTCGCTCTTATAAACCAGCATGCCGCCGGGGCAGTTCATGGGCTTGATGGCGTAATCCTCGCCGTCGATGACGGTGGTGTACATATTGTCCTTGTAGTGATCCCAGTGGCCGCTGCGGTGCCAGAGCTCCTGGTTGAGGATGATGGGCGTGGAGATCTCCACATAGCCGTAGCGCTTGTGGCACTGCCGCCAATAGTCCAGCAGGGTGTTTTTCAGCACCATGCCCTTGGGCAGGAAGAACGGGAAGCCCGGGCCCTCCTCGGTCATCATGAACAGGCCCAGCTCCTTGCCCAGCTTGCGGTGGTCGCGGCGCTTGGCCTCCTCAATGCGCTCCAGATAGGCGTCCAGCTCCTCCTTCTTGGGGAAGGCCACGCCATAGATCCGCTGCAGGGTCTGGCGATTGCTGTCGCCCCGCCAATAGGCGGCGTTGCAGGCGGTCAGCTTGATGGCGTTGCCCTTGATGCGGCCGGTGGAATCCAGGTGGGGACCGGCGCACAGGTCCACGAACTCTCCCTGCTTATAGAAGGAGATGTGGGCGTCGGCGGGCAGGTCGTTGATCAGTTCCACCTTGTAGGGCTCCTGCCGCTCTTCCATGTATTGCAGGGCCTCCTCCCGGGGCAGCTCAAAGCGCTCCAGCTTCAGCTTCTCCTTGCAGATCTTGCGCATTTCGCCCTCGATCTCGGCCAGGTCCTCGGGGGTGAAGGCAAAGGGCGCGTCCAGATCGTAATAAAAGCCGTTTTCGATGGACGGGCCGATGGCCAGCTTCACCTCCGGGTGCAGGCGCTTGACGGCCTGGGCCAGGACGTGGGAGCAGGTGTGCCAATAGGTCCGGCGGTATTCCTCGTTTTCAAAGGTGTACTTGTTTTCTTCGCTCATGATGATTCCTCCTTGATATTGGGGTCGGGAAAATAAAAATCCCCACCCCTGACAGTGATTCAGGGGTGAGGTAATCGGCATTACTCCACGGTTCCACCCTGCTTACGGGACACGGGTCCCGTCGCTCGTAGCTCCTCTGTAACGGGAGGGCCCGGTCCGGCCTACTGGGGCCATGGCCCGTTGGGCGGACGGCTCGGAGGCGGTACGCATCCTGCTTTCAGCCGGGACCCTTGCACCAAGATGGGCCCCTCTCTGCTGCCTGCCGCAGGCGGCTTCCTCGTCAACGCCTTTTGTTATCCCTCAATATAGCACGCCCTGTCCCGGTTGTCAACGGGAAATTCCCGGGACAGAGGCGGGACAGGGCGGGACAATTTTACGCGAACAGCTGGATCACGCCCCAGACGCCCAGAAGGCCGTATACCAGGGCGAACACGATCAGAACGGCGTTGACCACGCCGTCCAGCTTCGAGGGCTTGGGGGCGGGGTAGTCCTTGCGGATCAGATACAGCGCGCCGCAGGAAAGACCCAGCAGCAGGGTGGTGGCGCTGTTGAGGATCTGGTTTTCCTGCAGGGAGGGGACCGCCAGCCGCACCACCAGGCACGCCACCAGCACGCCGAACATGATGCCCAGGGTGACCTTCACCTTGGTGGGCCAGGGGGCCTTCCGGGCGGCCTGGCTCTGGGCCTGGGCCTGGCGGGCGGCAGTGGCCGCAGTCTGGTAGTCGCTGTTTTTCCGGGTGCGCTTGCCGCGGTTGTTTTTGGCCAGTTCCTTGCTGTGGGTCCGGCCCAGGTTCTTGTTGTTCATCGGGTTTGCTGCCATGTTATTTTTTCTCCTATTCCTGTTCTATGGGCAGATCACAAAGGTGTCTGCGTATGATATCCAGTGCGCTGCTGGCGGCCAGAAGCCGGATGCGGGGCCGGTCGCCGCCCAGGGCCAGCCGCCGCACCAGGGAGCCCCCCTGCCAGCTCAGCCCCACATATACGGTGCCCACGGGGTTCCCCCGGTCGTCGCCGTCAGGCCCGGCCAGCCCGGTGACGGACACCGAAAGGTCGCTGCCGGTAAGCCGCCGGACGCCCTCCGCCATGGCCCGGGCCACCGGCTCCGACACCGCGCCGTATTGCTCCAGCAGGTCCCGGGGCACGCCCAGCACCCCGGCCTTGACGGCGTTGGTATAGGACACCACACCCCCCAGAAACGCCGCCGAGGCTCCGGGCACGTCCGTCAGCCGCTTGGCGATGAGGCCGCCGGTGCAGCTCTCCGCCGCCGAAAGGGTCAGCCCCTTCTGCCGCAGCCGGGTGATGACCACCTCCTCCAGGGAGGACACGTCCACGCCGTATAAACAGTCCCCCAGCCGGGAGCGGACGTCCCAGAACAGCGGGGCCATGCGCTCCTGGCAGTCCTGGGGGCTTTCGCCCTTGGCCGTCAGCCGCAGCATCACCTCGCCGGGCTTGGCATAGGGGGCCAGGGAGGGGTTTTCCGCCCGGTCCATCAGGTCCCCCAGCAGCTCCTGGACCCGGGGCTCCGTCAGGCCGAACACCCGCAGGTCGTGGCTGCAGATAACGCCGCCGCTGCACCCCTGAAGCCAGGGAAGCAGGGCGTGCTCCGCCAGATAGCGGCACTCGTGGGGGACCCCCGGCAGCAGCACCGCCGTGACGCCGTCCGCCGTGAAGATGCAGCCCGGAGCGGTGCCCACGGGGTTGTGCAGCACCGTGCAGCCCTGGGGCAGCATGGCCTGCTGGCGGTTGCAGGCGGGCATGGGCCGGTGGAATACGTTGTCGAAATAGCGCCGGATTTCCTCCATGACCTCCGGGTGATACTCCAGGGCCAGGCCGAAGGCTTCGGCCACCGTCTCCTTGGTCATGTCGTCATAGGTGGGGCCTAAGCCGCCGGTGAACACCAGCAGGTCGCAGCGGCCCCGGGCGATCTCCACCGCCTGGCGCAGACGCCGGGGATTGTCCCCCACGGCGGTGTGGTACAGCACGTCGATCCCTGCCGAGGCCAGCAGTTCCGACAAAAATTGTGCGTTTGTATTGGCAATGTTGCCTAAAAGTAGTTCCGTGCCCACGGCAAGGATCTCCGCCTGGTGGGGCATGGTATCACTTCCTTTTCGTTGGGGTTAAAACGGGTCAGCGGAGCTTTACCACCTCGCGGCCGTCCATGGCCCGGCGGACCAGGCCCTCCACGTCCAGGGCCTGCTCCATCTCCCGGACCTCCTCCACATGGGGGCGGGTCTTGGGATGGCGGGGGGTGAACACGGTGCAGCAGTCCTCATAGGGCAGGATGGAGGTCTCAAAGGTGCCGATGTGACGGGCGATACGGACGATCTCCTCCTTGTCCATGCCGATTACCGGCCGCAGAATGGGCAGGTCCGTCACGTCGCCGCTGACGGCCAGGGCATCCATGGTCTGGCTGGCCACCTGGCCCAGGCTCTCACCGGTGACCAGGGCCCGGCAGTTCAGGTCCCGGGCCAGGGCGTCGGCCAGGCGCATCATAAACCGCCGCATGATCAGGGTGAAGTGATCCTCCGGGCAATTGCGGCGGATCTCCTCCTGAATCCCGGCAAAGGGAACAATGGTGACATTCAGCCGCCCGCACCAGGGCACCAGCTCCCGGGCCAGCTGGAGGACCTTTTCCCGGGCCTGCTCGCTGGTATAGGGGGGCGAGGCAAAGTGGATCATCTCCAGCTCCACGCCCCGCTTGGCGATCATATAGCTAGCCACCGGGGAGTCGATGCCGCCGGACAGCAGGCTCACGGCCCGGCCGCCCATGCCGATGGGCAGGCCGCCTGCGGCAGGCTCCGCCGGGGCGTGGACATACGCCGCCTCCTCCCGGACCTCCACATACACCGTCAGCTCCGGGTGGTGAACGTCCACCGTCAGGTGGGGGAAGGCCTCGTGCAAGTGGCCACCTACCCACTGGCTCAGCTGGATGGAGGTCATGGGGAAGGTCTTGTCTGCCCGCTTGCTCTCCACCTTGAAGCTCCGGGCCGCTGTCAGGGCGCTGCTCAGATAGGTCTTGGCGGTGTCCAGAATGGCCTCCTTTTCCTTGGCACAGGGCAGGGCCCGGGCCACGGCGATGATGCCGAACACCCGCTTGCAGGCGTCATACGCCCCGTCCAGGTCGCAGGCCTCCCCGGCAGGCTCCACATAGATGGTGCTCTGCTTGGAATAGACCCGGAACCTGCCGAACCGGGCGGTGCGGCGGCGGAGGTTGGACATGAGCTTCATTTCAAAGCTGCGGCGGTTCAGGCCCTTCAGGACCACCTCGCCCAGCTTGCACAGGATCATCTCGTGCATGGGATCGTTTCTCCTTGTATATGGTTTCCAGTTATTATAACCCACCGGGGGGACTATTTCAACAGGGTGCTGCTGCGATACTGGATGGCCTCGGCCAGGTGGGCGGCCTCGATGCGCTCGCTGCCGTCCAGGTCGGCGATGGTGCGGGCCATGCGGAGAATGCGGTCGTGGCTGCGGCCGGTGAGGCCCAGCCGGTCAAAGGCCCCCTTCATCAGCCGCTCTCCCGCCTGGTCCAGCAGGCAGTACTGCCCGATCATGGCGGGGGTCATATAGGCGTTGCAGCTGACGCCGGTGCCGGAAAAGCGCTGCTTCTGAAGCTCCCGGGCGGCGTTGACCCGGGCGCGGACCTGGGCCGAGGTCTCGGGCTTTTCCTTGCGGCGCATGGCCTCGTACTCCACCGACGGCACCTCGATGTGCATATCAATGCGGTCCAGCAGGGGGCCGGAAATGCGGCGCATATAGCTTTCCACCTGGCTTTCCGAACAGGTGCAGCGGCCGGAGGGGTGGCCGTACCACCCGCAGCGGCAGGGGTTCATGGCGCACACCAGCATGAACCGGCTGGGCAGGGTCAGGGACCCGGACACCCGGGTGATGGTGACCACCCCGTCCTCCAGGGGCTGGCGCAGGGTCTCCAGGGCGGTTTTGTCGAACTCCGGCAGCTCGTCCAGAAACAGGATGCCGTTGTGGGCCAGGGAAATCTCGCCGGGCCGGGGCACCGTGCCGCCGCCGGACAGGGACACCGGCGAGGCGGTGTGGTGGGGGCTGCGGAAGGGCCGCTGGGTCACCAGAGGGTGGGCGGGGTCCGTCATCCCCGCCACGGAGTATACCTCCGTGGTTTGCAGGGACTCCTGCCGGGTCATATCCGGCAGAATGGACGGCAGCCGCCGGGCCAGCATGGACTTGCCGGAGCCGGGGGAGCCGATCAGCAGCACGTTGTGGCCCCCGGCGGCGGCTACCTCCAGGGCCCGCTTGACGTTTTCCTGGCCCATGACGTCGGCAAAATCCGGCAGGGGCCGGGTCACCGGCGAGGGGGTCCAGGGGGTCTGGGGCCGGATGGGCGCGTCGCCGGTAAGGTGGGCCACCAACTGGGCGATGTTTTCCACCGGATAGACGGTGATCCCCTGGGCCAGGGTGGCCTCCGGGGCGTTCTGGGCGGGGACGTACAGCTGGCGGATGCCCAGCCGGGCGGCGCACAGGGCCATGGGCAGGACCCCCGTCACCGGGCGCAGCGCGCCGGTGAGGCTCAGCTCTCCCAGAAACGCCGCATCGGCGGGCAGGCCCTTCAGCTCCTCTGCCGCTGTCAGAATGCCCAGCAGAATGGGCAGGTCGTACACCGTGCCCTCCTTCCGCTGGCCCGCCGGGGCCAGGTTCACGGTGATGCGGCTGACGGGGAATCTGGCCCCGCAGGCCTTGATGGCGGCCCGGACCCGCTCCCGGGATTCCCGCACCGCCGCGTCCGGCAGGCCCACCACGTCGAAGGCGGGCAGTCCCCCGGACAGGAAGCACTCCACCGACACCTCGTATCCGCTGATGCCGCTGAGGCCCAGGGACCGTACCGTTACCACCATGCCCCCTCACATCCTTTCACAAAAAATACGCGTGTTCTGCGCAGCTTGTCAAAAATGGCTTTTTGACAAGCTGCGTGCGGTTTTTCAGAACCTAATAAGTTCTGAAAAACCTGTGATTGCAAACGAAAGACACCCCTGATGGGTTTCTTTCGTAACGATCTTCCTTTCCGATGGCGGAAGATTTCCAATTTTTTTTGACAGTCTCATGTTGCTTTCTGATATGTTTCATCTGTATTTTAGCACATATCCCGCCGTTTTGAAATACATTGCCAAAAAAACTTCCCGGTTGGCGTGAGAATTTTTGTGCACGATGAAGAAAAAGCCTTAATCCGTGAAAAAGGCTGATTTTTCCGTTTACAAAAAAAAGACATTGTGGTAATATACACAATGTATGGTGTTTCGTTGAGAAATCCGCGAAATGTTTTTATGAGGAGGTTCATTTATGGTAAGAAAAATGAAGTCCATGGATGGCAACAACGCTGCGGCGCACGTGTCCTACGCGTTCTCTGAGGTTGCGGCCATCTACCCCATCACCCCGTCGTCCCCCATGGCCGACTTTGTGGACCAGTGGTCCGCCAACGGGCTGAAGAACATCTTCGGCACCCAGGTCAAGGTGGTGGAAATGCAGTCTGAGGCCGGCGCTGCCGGCGCGGTTCACGGTTCTCTGGGCGCAGGCGCTCTGACCACCACCTATACCGCTTCCCAGGGCCTGCTGCTGATGATCCCCAACATGTACAAGATCGCCGCCGAGCAGCTGCCCGCCGTGTTCCATGTCTCCGCCCGTACCGTGTCCACCCAGGCACTGAACATCTTCGGCGACCACTCCGACGTGATGGCCTGCCGCCAGACCGGCTTTGCCATGCTGTGCGAGGGCAACGTGCAGGAGGTCATGGATCTGTCCCCTGTGGCCCACCTGGCCGCTCTGGAGGGGAAGGTCCCCTTCATCAACTTCTTTGACGGCTTCCGTACCAGCCACGAGATCCAGAAGATCGCCGTGTGGGATTACGAGGACCTGAAGGATATGTGCGACATGGACGCCGTGAAGGAGTTCCGTCAGCACGCCCTGAATCCCGAGCATCCCCATATGCGCGGCAGCCATGAGAATGGCGATATCTTCTTCCAGCACCGCGAGGCCTGCAACAAGTACTACAACGCTCTGCCCGCCGTGGTGGAGAAGTACATGGACAAGATCAACGCCAAGCTGGGCACCAACTATGGCCTGTTCAACTACTACGGCGCTGAGGATGCCGACCGGGTCATCGTGGCCATGGGCTCCATCTGCGATGTGGCCGAGGAGGTCATCGACTATCTGAACGCCCACGGCGAGAAGGTCGGCCTGGTGAAGGTCCGCCTGTTCCGCCCCTTCGCTCCCGAGAAGCTCATCGAGGCCATTCCCGCCTCCGTCAAGAAGATCGCCGTTCTGGACCGCACCAAGGAGCCCGGCGCTCTGGGCGAGCCCCTGTATCAGGATGTGGTCACCGCTCTGGCCAACGCCGGACGCAACGACATCCAGGTCATCGGCGGCCGTTACGGTCTGGGCAGCAAGGATACGCCTCCTGCCTCCGTGTTCGCCGTGTATGACGAGCTCAAGCGCGACGAGATGAAGCGCCAGTTCACCATCGGCATCGTGGACGATGTCACCAACCTGTCCCTGCCCGAGGACAAGAACTGTCCCAACACCGCTGCTCCCGGCACCATCGAGTGCAAGTTCTGGGGTCTGGGCGGCGACGGCACCGTGGGCGCCAACAAGAACTCCATCAAGATCATCGGCGACCACACCGACAAGTACGTGCAGGCATACTTCCAGTATGACTCCAAGAAGACCGGCGGCGTGACCATCAGCCATCTGCGTTTCGGCGACAAGCCCATCCGCAGCCCCTACTACATCAACCAGGCTGACTTCGTGGCCTGCCACAACCCCGCTTACATCCACATGGGCATGAAGATGGTCCAGGATGTCAAGCCCGGCGGCGTGTTCATGATCAACTGCCAGTGGTCCGATGAGGAGCTGGGCCAGCACCTGAACGCCGAGGCAAAGAAGTATATCGCTGACAACAACATCCAGCTGTATACCATCAATGCTATCGATAAGGCTATCGAGATCGGCATGGGCAAGCGCACCAACACCATCCTGCAGTCTGCATTCTTCAAGCTGGCTGACGTCATGCCTATCGATGACGCCGTCAACTTCATGAAGCAGGCAGCTCAGAAGAGCTACGGCAAGAAGGGCCAGGACGTCGTTGAGATGAACTGGAAGGCCATTGACGCAGGCGTTGACGCTATCCACAAGGTAGACGTGCCCGCATCCTGGTCCAACCCCGAGGCTGATCCCGCACCCAAGGCTCTGGCTGGCCGTCCGGAACTGGTCAAGCAGATCCGCGACGTCATGGAGCCCATTGCCCGTATGGACGGCGACAGCCTGCCTGTCTCCTCCTTCGTGGCAAATGCAAACGGCGAGTGGGAGCAGGGCGCTTCTGCATACGAGAAGCGCGGCACCGCTGTCAACGTCCCCGAGTGGGATGCTGCAAAGTGCGTTGGCTGTAACCAGTGCGCATTCGTGTGCTCTCATGCTACCATCCGTCCCTTCCAGCTGACCGCCGACGAGCTGGCAGCTGCTCCTGCTCAGACCAAGAGCCGTGACAACAAGCCTGCAAACGAGTACAAGTTTGTGATGGCTGTGTCTCCTCTGGACTGCATGGGCTGCGGCGAGTGCGTCACCGTCTGCCCCACCAAGGCTATCACCATGGTGCCGCAGGACAGCCAGGCCGATCAGCAGGCAGTGTTCGACTACTGCGTGGCCAACATCTCCAAGAAGCCTTCCAAGTTTGCTGACGATACCGTCATCGGTTCTCAGTTCAACCAGCCGCTGCTGGAGTTCTCTGGCTCCTGCGCAGGCTGTGCCGAGACTTCTTACGCTCGCCTGATCACTCAGCTGTTCGGCGAGAAGATGTACATCTCCAACGCTACCGGCTGCTCCTCCATCTGGGGCGGCACCGCTTCCATCTCTCCGTACACCGTCAACAAGGACAGCGGCCATGGTCCTGCATGGTGCAACTCCCTGTTCGAGGATAACGCAGAGCATGGTCTGGGCCTGTACATCGGCCAGAAGACCATCCGCGAGAACCTGATCAAGGAGATCGCAGAGGTTGCTGGTTCCGACAAGGCTTCTGCTGAGCTGAAGGCTGCTTACGAGCAGTTCATCGCAACCAAAAACAACACCAAGGCTAACGACGAGCCCGCAAAGGCCCTGATCGCTGAGCTGGAGAAGGCTGCTGCTGCTGGCTGCGAGAAGTCTGCAGAGATCCTGAAGAGCAAGCAGTACATCGCCAAGAAGTCCGTCTGGATCTTCGGCGGCGACGGCTGGGCATACGACATCGGCTTCGGCGGCCTGGATCACGTCCTGGCTTCCGGCGAGGATGTCAACGTCATGGTCTTCGATACTGAGATGTACTCCAACACCGGTGGACAGGCTTCCAAGGCCTCCAACATCGGCGAGGTCTGCCAGTTCGCTGCTGCAGGTAAGGAGATCAGCAAGAAGAGCCTGTCCGAGATCGCAATGACCTACGGCTACATCTATGTTGCTCAGATCGCTCTGGGCGCTAACATGAACCAGGCTGTCAAGGCTATTGCCGAGGCTGAGGCTTACCCCGGCCCCTCTCTGATCATCGGCTACGCTCCCTGCGAGCTGCACGGTGTCAAGGGCGGCATGACCAACTGCCAGAACGAGATGAAGAAGGCAGTCGAGGCTGGCTACTGGAACCTGTTCACCTTCAACCCCGCCAACAAGGCACAGGGCAAGAACCCCTTCACCCTGACCTCCAAGGCTGTGGACAACGAGAAGTATCAGGCTCTGCTGGCAAACGAGACCCGTTACAGCCGTCTGACCCGCGCCTTCCCCGAGCGTGCTAAGGAGCTGTTCGCTCGCAACCAGGAGGTTGCAAACGACCGCTACGAGCACCTGACCCGTCTGGTCGAGCTGTACAAGTAAGCTGTTTTTAAGCAGCGGCAGAGACACCAAATGAACCAGCGGCCCCTGCTCTTTCCCGTGTGAAGAGCGGCAGCCCCGCATCGGCGGTTACTGCGCAATGCAGCGGTGCGGAACTGTGGAATTTGCCTTTGCCGTGCACAGAACAGGCTGAACGTTTTGCCCTGTACCTGACAGAACGGTCTAAAAACCTGATTTCATTCCCCTCCTTTTGCGCAGGGGCTTGAGATACCAAAGCGCCCGCGAGGGCCCTTGAGAGCACACCCCGCGTGTGTCAGGAGCATAAGGTCTGCGTGCAGATACCTTGCTCCGCCTGCGGCATAAGACCTGCTTTGCAGGGATCTTGCCTCAGTGAAAAACTGCATCAGTTTTTAGCGCCCCGCTCACCGCAAGGTGACCGGGGCGTATTTTTATGTAAAAAACAGCAAGGGCTGCTGCACGTTATCCGGTGCAGCAGCCCTTGCTGAATTTAATTTTGCATCAGTTCTCGCCAAAGAAACCGTTTTCGCTCATAGATGCCCACTTGAGGTACATTTCCTTATAGTTGTCTTTGATGAAACTTTGAATCTTGCTCAGTTCCCTGTCGGTCAGTACCCCGCGATTTTGTATCACAGTGTCTCCATTGCTTTTTACAAAGAATTTTGCAGAACCGCCCTCAGTTAATTTACGGTCACTGGCATGGACGTGCATACATTCAATGATGCAGTGCGCGGTAAAATAAAGATAGTAACCGCAAATTTTGAAATCATAATATTTCGGCATTACGATTCCTCCAGATGCTTCTGGTTCCGGCTGTAATAGTCCTGAACAATGGCTAATTCAATATCATCCATGGTGGTTTCCAGTACCTTTCCATCGGCAGACAGTACACAGGCACTTGCGGGGTTATTCAAATTCAAAACACGGACAGAATCATTGCTTTTTGAAAAGGCATAGCCATTTACGATCATGTCTGCGTGGTCAGCAACGCTTAAAATATCAGGCATATTGCAACTCTACCTTTCGAATCGGCTTTAAAAAAGCATCGGCATCAATATACAAATTGTTCAGGATGGGAACCAGATCGATATACTCTTCTTCTGCGGGAGCACCCTTGTATTTTGCCATGACTACAAGATAGCCCTTGTCCCATTCTAGAATATCCGTGTAACGTTCCAGCGAAGAAGGTGTGCGGAACCGGATGGTTCTGCCGTTGTAGGTGAACGCGGTAAAATTACCGCTGTTGTTCAAAAATGCACAATCGCTCATAAAAGTCCCTCCTTCATGGCTGCTTTTACAGTTTCATTTTAGCATCTCTGCAACCGAACGTCAACCGAAAAGCTTATCACAAAATCTTCCAGAATTTTCCGCTTCCTTTTTACAGTTTCTTCATAGCTTCTTAACGAAATGAATTGTGAAAGCTGTTATACTTTTGCCATGGGAAGCGGGGCCGCAACCACTTCCCAAGTAACATGATTCCTCCTCACACCAAGGCAATATCCAAGCAAAACACCCTTCTCTGTGCGCCGCAACACGGAGAAGGGTGTTTTGTTTCTGTAAGACGCCGTAAAAATCTTTGCAAAACCTCGCTTTAGGGTTGACCCCATTTTTTTGCGGCGCTATAATAAAAAAGGATATAGCCAGTGCAGTGCCCGGCGCGGGTGCTGCGGCTGCGGAATTTATGAAAACTGGGAGGTGAACGCAGGACAATGGACCCTGATCATAGTCGAAGTAGATCCACCGATGCGGTAGATCGGACAACAAAAAGTACTGCGTTCGCCTTTTTGCATCCGGCGGCTTAAAAAGCCCCCGGCATAGGAAAGGCGCGGCTTTGCGTGCGCGGAAACGGCTGCATTTGCGGCATTCCGGCACCGGGCGGCGCGTTTTTTGTTTCCCGACCTGCTGCATCCTCCGGCGCGGAGAAAGCCCTCCGTGCCGTATAGTACCCAGAGGAGGTAGCCCATGGATATGGAAGAAAAGAAGCTGGAAACCAACACGGAACAGAACCTGCCGGTGCAGGAACTGCCCTCCGATATCCCCGCCGAGGTGCGTCAGAAGCTGGCGGAGGATCTGAACGAGGAAGCCACCGAGGATCTGAAGCAGGATATGCGGGAGGCAGAGCGGGAGGAAGCCAATGACGAAGAGGTCAAGGCAAACCCCGAGATGCTGACCAAGAGCCGTCTGCTGAAGCTGCTGATCAAAAAGCAGTACGTCAAGCTGCGCGAGGTCACCGAAGAAGAGCAGCCCGCCGACCTGGCCGAACTGCTGGAAGAGCTGGACGAGAACAACCGTCTGGTGGTGTTCCGCCTGCTGAAAAAGGAAGTGGCCACCGAGGCCTTTGCCTATATGTCCGACGAAGCCCGTGACGATCTGGTCAACGCTTTTTCGGATGTGGAGCTGGTGAGCGCCATTGAAGAGATGAGCCTGGACGACGCTGCCGACCTGCTGGAAGATATGCCGGCCGGCGTGGTCAAGCGGGTGCTGGAAAAGTCCTCCAAGCAGACCCGTGAGAGCCTGAACAAGTTGCTGAATTACCCGGAAAGCTCCGCCGGCAGCCTGATGACCCCCGAGTATGTCCGCCTGCGCAAGGACATGACCGTGGGCCAGGCCTTTGACGCCATCCGCAAACAGGGTGAGAACGCCGAGACGGTGTACACCTGCTATGTGGTGGAGCGCAACCGCCTGCTGGGCGTCGTGTCGGCCCGCAGCCTGCTGCTCTCCGACCTGAACACGCCCATTGCCGACATCATGGACGACAATGTGGTCACCGTGAAGGTCACGGATGACCAGGAGTATGTGGCCCGTGAGATGCAGCGCTACGACTTTACCGCCATGCCTGTTCTGGACAACGAGGGCATGTTCGTGGGTATCATCACCATCGACGATGCAATCGACGTTCTGACCGACGAGAGCACCGAGGATATGCAGAAGATGGCCGCCATTCTGCCGGATGACGATGCCACCACCTACTTTGGCACCAGCGTCTGGACCCACGCCAAGCAGCGCATCCCGTGGCTGCTGATTCTGATGCTGTCCGCTACCTTTACCGGCATGGTCACCACCCACTACGAGGAAGCCTTTGTCAGCCTGCCGCTGCTGGTCTCCTTCATGCCCATGCTGATGGATACCGCCGGCAACTGCGGCAACCAGATCAGCACCCTGATGGTGCGCGGTCTGGCACTGGGCGAGGTAGAGCCTGCCGACTTTATGCGGGTGCTGGCCAAGGAGCTGCGGGTGTCTGCCATCGTGGGCGCAGTGCTGGGCATCGTGAACGGCCTGCGCATCTACCTGATGTACACCTTCCTCTTCCCCGGCCAGTACGCCAACGTGATGGGCTACGCCATCGTGGTCAGCGTGTCGCTGTTCTTCAGTGTCATTCTGGCAAAGCTGGTGGGCGGTATGCTGCCGCTTGCCGCCAAAAAGCTGGGTGCCGACCCTGCCATTATGGCTACCCCCTTCATCACCACCATTGTGGACGCCTGCAGCCTGATCCTCTACTTCCAGATCGCACAGCTGGTGTTCCGCAATATGATGTAAAGAATAAAGCAATGCCGGACGGTCTGCGGACCGCCCGGCATTTTTGCATCCAACCCTTTGGCGCATTTGCCCAAAAGGACGGCAATATTTTATATGCTCTGTCAATTGACACACCACGGGTGTGATGGTGTAAAATGATAAAAGAGGTCGTTTGAGTTCCAGTACGTTGGATAGAACCTGTATTTTTGTTACCGGAGATGTATCATGAAAAAGACAAGACGCTTTGTAGCACTTTTACTGGCCGCGGTGCTGGCCTTGGCATTGTTCACCGCCTGCGGCGCAGCAGAACAACCTCAGTCTGCCATTGGCAAGGTATACGAAGATTGGTTTGTAGAGCAAATCAACAGCAAGCGGCCGGGCAAACCGGTACAAAAAGTTGACGTCAAACACTCGGAGATGATGGTTGCTCTGGAGAAAATCAGCGAGGACGGGAAGTTCAAAGCCAGAGACGGCCGGGATCATGAGGCGAACGGGCACGGATTTGGGGAGAGCTGGTATTGGATGATCCTCTCAGACCGGGATGCTTCGGCCGATAAAACTGTTGATGCAGTTGTGCTGACCCCGGAAAATCTGACGCAGTACGGACCGGGTTGCTTTATTGATGAAAAGCAGTTGTACCGGATCGATGAGTATGATATTGTCACCCGTGTTATGGATGACAAGACCTACGTTGCGGTGTATCTCCACTTAGAGGAAGCGAAAAGCTGACCCCTGCGCCGCTGCATACCCTAGTGTGCGCTGCTGCTAAGGCATAAAATATGGTTTTATAAGCCCTCTCAGGCACTTTGTCTGCCCGAGAGGGCTTATTTTTGCATCCAACCCTCTCAGTCTGCTCCCGATGGTCGCCGCAGGCGACTGAGAGGGTTCAGCCGGGATAAAAACAGTGTGGAAAATCACCGTTTGTGTCCGTTTTCCACACCGGGCTTTTCTCCCCGGCGGTTTGTGGAAAACTGCCCGGGGCAAAATTCCAGATTGGAGAAAAGCAAACCCGTAAGCCGGAGTAAACTGTAAAAACAAAAGAAAAACCTTCGACTTTCTTTTTTATAAAAGGCAGATTGCCCACATTTTTGCCCACAAATTTCCAGAATGCGGCGGCATCCATTACGGCTTGTATAGGGCTTTCCTCCACTGGATGTGGAAAACTATGTGGAAAAGGTGGAAAACATCGTTGGAAACTGCGCTTCTTTTTCACAAAAACGGTGGAAAACCCGGTGGAAAAAGTGAAAAGTTCATTCCAGAACGGATAGTCCATACAATTTTCGGTTGTCGTTTTGGGACTTAAAACCCGCATGAATGCTGTGCTTTTCCCGCCTTTTCCACATCCCGGCGGCTGCGGTGTGAAAAAACTGCGCTTGCAGCCTGTCTGCCGGGAAAGAAAGTGCAGTTTCAACGTCTTCCGCGTGGATTTTCTTGAATGCGGGGGCCTGTCATGGTAAAATAGGGGTAACATGAAACTGGCGGGGCATCCCGCAACGGAGGCGAAACACATGAACAACTGGCTGAATAAGCTGGAGCGCAAGTATGGCCGCTACGGCATCCCGAACCTGACCAATATTCTGGTAGCGGGGCAGATCTTAGTGCTGGCCATCGAGCTGTTTGTTGACCGCACCATTTCCTTCTGGCTGGGGCTCAGCCGCAGCCTGCTGCTGCAGGGGCAGGTCTGGCGGGTGATCAGCTTTATATTCATCCCCTTTTCTGGTGGCAGCATCCTTAGCGTGGTGCTGGGCATCTACTTCACATGGTTCATTGGCACGGCGCTGGAACGGGAGTGGGGCGATTTCCGCTACACGGTGTATCTGCTGTCCGGTGTGCTGGGCACGGTGCTGGGCTGCCTGCTCACCGGCGTGACCGCCAGCACCTACTGCCTGTCCCTCTCGCTGCTGCTGGCTTTTGCCATGCTGTACCCGGAGGTGCAGCTGCTGCTCTTCTTCGTCATCCCCATCCGGGTGAAGTACTTCGGCGTTTTCGCGGCAGTGCTGTGGGTGTTCAGCTTTCTGGGCGCATCCTTGCCCGGCAAGCTGGACTACCTGTTGTCTATGCTCAACGTCTGGCTCTTCTTTGCCCCCATGGCCTACCGCTCCCTCCGCGCATGGGTGCGCCGGGAGCAGTGGAAGAGAAAAAATAGGAGATAAATCATGATGCTGGACCGCATGGAAGGCAACGCAGAACTGAAAACCAGCGTGCACCAGATGCTGGCGTCCCGCCGCTTGACCCACAGCGTATTGCTGGTGGGCGAAGAGGGGCTGGGGGCCGGGTTTGCGGCCCGCTGCATTGCCGCAGATTATCTCTACCCGGCCGGTGGTGCCCCTGCCGAGGCCCTGCTGCGGGGCGAATGCTGCCGCGCTGTGGGCAAGGCCGGCAAACGCGACAGCGGCCAGATCGAGACCGGCATCGTGCGCGAAGCCATCTCGGTGGAGGGCATGGGGGCTGGCGGCCGGTATCTGGTCAGCCAGGTCACCGCCATGCGCAGCGAGATCTTCAACACCAGCCTGTCGGCCGAGGGCCGCGCAGTGCTGCTGTATCATGTGGAGCGCATGAACGAGGAATCCGCCAACGCTCTGCTGAAGGTCATGGAGGAGCCGCCGGAGGGCGTGCTCTTCCTGCTCACGGCCGATTCGCTGGCCGGGGTGCTGCCCACCATCCGCAGCCGTTGCGTCAGCTTTGCCATCGCGCCGGTGTCCTCGGCGGACTGTGCCCGCTACTGCACCGCCCATGGGGTGGACAAAAAGACGGCGGCACTCTACAGTGAACTGTTCGACGGCCACATTGGCACGGTGCTCACGGCGGCCCGCGACAAGGCCCGCACCGAGCAGGTGGACAAGGCCATGGAACTGGCCCGGGCCGCGCAGGCGGGCGACAGCTACACCGCCGCCGTGCTGCTGGCCCCCTACGAAAAAGACAAGGCCGGTGCTGCAGCTCTTTTGCGGGACCTCCGGGCCGTGGCAGCGGCGGGGCTGCAGGGCAGCCCCCATGCCCCGG
>OLBG01000013.1_pt1 | contig 24460 bp, 20 predicted proteins | sample 1607361 | NCBI WGS metagenome assembly OLBG01 (sample SAMN02674597, study PRJEB24791) | human gut metagenome, SKBSTL013 | isolation source: stool | host: Homo sapiens | place: USA | reverse complement strand
AGAATTGATTCTTGAGTACAAAAATGGAAGATTTGAGATGCATTTCACAAGTCAGGATAAAAATTCTGTATCTGCAGGAAGAGGAATGCGTTATGTTGATGTAGATAAAATTTCAAGTGTTGAAATTCTTGTGGATAAATCCTCTGTGGAAGTATTTGTAAATAATGGAGAGTATGTATTCACCACACGGTTCTATCCACAGAAAGACAGTCTTGCGGTAGAGGCTGCGGGAGCAGAAATCATGATGGAAGAGATTCGATAGTTGAAAGAAAATAGCCTCCGGACTATTGAAAAAAACTTTTAGTAGAATTATAATAATAGTCACAGATTCCCCACAGATGAAAGGTCTGTGGGGATTTTTGCGTTATGAATTCAAACAACCGGAGGATTTCCTTTATGATAAATTTTAAGAAATACGGAAAGCGCTGTCTGTCTCTTTTTCTGGCGGCATCTATGATATTAATGCCGGCAGTACAGATATTTGCTGAGGAAGAAACGGCGGCAGCCACAACAGATTCAACTCAGACAGCGGAAGAAGACAGGGAGACACAGCGTCAGAACTGTTATGCGATCGCACCAGATTCAAACAGTGTGGAGAACTTGCCACAGGGACCGGCAACTTATGCGGACTCTGCAATCGTTATGGATATGAACAGTGGGGCAGTTTTATATAGCAAGCAGATTGAAAAGAAGCATTATCCGGCGAGTATTACAAAACTTCTGACAACATTGGTTGCGCTGGACAATGCAGAGCTTACAGATACGGTAGAATTTTCCCAGGACAGCATTTCCTTTCTGGAATATGGCGATGCCCATATCGGCATGACACCGGGGGAGCAGATCAGTATGGAAGACGCGCTCTATGCCGTTCTGCTGGCATCGGCAAATGAGGTCTCTTATGCAGTGGCTGAGAGTGTTGGCAAGAAGATGGGTGGAGGTTATGATACATTTATTCAGGCGATGAATGATGAGTCAGAAAAACTTGGATGTACAGGTTCACACTGGACGAATGCGAACGGACTTCATGATGAACAACATTATACAACGGCGCATGATATGGCAAGAATTGGTGCAGCAGTTTATCAGAAGGAAGCGTTCCGGACAATTTCCCAATCGTTAAGCCATACGATTCCGGCAACGAATCTGGTGAATGAAGAACGTACTTTTCAGCAGAAGCACAAGATGCTCTGGCCACAGAATGATAATTATTATGAATACTGCAAGGGCGGTAAGACCGGCTACACAGATCAGGCAAGAACAACGCTTGTGACAATGGCAGATAACGGAGATATGCAGCTTGTTGCGGTTGTACTTTATGATTTTGGAAATGATGCTTATATAGATACTCGTGCCATGTTTGATTATGCTTACAGTAATTTTTCAAAAATATCTTTGAAGGATCAGAAGCTTCCGGAAGGTGTGAAGTCTTATGAAGACGAAGATGCTTATATCGTACTTCCGAAGAGTGCACAATTTTCTGATGTGAAAGCAGAAGTGAAGGAAGACAGCAACAAGGATGGATCCGGAACAGTAACATTTACTTATAAAGGGCAGGAAGTAGGCAGTGTGAAAGCTGCGATAGAAAAAACAGAGGAAAGCAGTGCAGCTGTTTTGGGAAAAAAGAAAGATAAGACAACTTCAACTGTCGTAACTGGGATTTCAAAGTTTATGAAAATTGTGATCGGAGTTGTAATTGCAGTTGTGATTTTATTGATCATCATTGTTGTACTTGCGAATTACCGGAAGCAGATAAGACGTCGCAGAAGAAAAAAAGGAAAAAGAAGAAATGCAAAGAGTGGTAATGTGAAAAGAAAGAAGAAACGCCGCAGATAAGAAAACAGAAATTTGCGAAAGAACGCTGAAAACAACGTTTTTTCGCACTTTTTTTATCATAATAAACCTTGACTAGAGCCAAGAATCTCTTTATAATAAGCCGTGTGTAGAAGTTCACAGGTAAAGCGATGACGGAGACAGTAGGATTTATCCGAACGTTACAGCGAGCCGGAGATGGTGGAAGTCCGGTGCAAGTAAGAGATTTTTGAAGATCACTCCAGAGCAGCAGTTCCTGAAACAGATGCAGAAAAGAGGTTTCTGCAGAAAGAGAGAGTAAGGACTGACGCGTGTCCGGCGTTAAAGGATACCATATGCAGGTCAGAAATCAGACCTAAGTATGATGTAACAGGTGGTTTAACGAGAGAAGTTCAGGCTTTCGTCCTATTACAGGACGGAAGCCTTTCTTTTTTTAAGAATCATAAAATAAACTCAGGAAAGGATAAGAACATGTATAAGAAAGTTTTAACTGACATGAACTTTGTCAGCCGTGAAAAAGAAGTTGAAAAGTTCTGGGATGATAATGAAATCTTCCAGAAAAGTATGGATGAAAAAGAAGGATGTCCGGATTATATTTTCTATGACGGACCTCCGACAGCAAATGGTAAACCGCATATCGGACACGTTTTAACTCGTGTTATTAAGGATATGATCCCGAGATACCGTACAATGAAAGGATATATGGTTCCAAGAAAGGCCGGATGGGATACACATGGTCTTCCGGTAGAGCTTGAAGTTGAGAAGCTTCTTGGTCTTGATGGAAAAGATCAGATTGAGAAATATGGTCTTGAACCATTTATCAAGAAATGTAAAGAGAGTGTATGGAAATACAAAGGAATGTGGGAGAATTTCTCCGGTACAGTTGGATTCTGGGCTGACATGGAGCACCCATATGTAACATATGATAACAATTTTATCGAGTCTGAATGGTGGGCTCTGAAGAAGATCTGGGATAAGGGACTCCTTTACAAAGGATTTAAGATCGTTCCTTACTGCCCGCGTTGTGGAACACCGCTTTCCGCACAGGAAGTTGCACAGGGATACAAGGATGTTAAGGAGCGTTCAGCAATCGTTCGTTTTAAAGTAAAAGATGAAGATGCATATATTCTTGCATGGACAACAACACCTTGGACACTTCCATCCAACCTTGCACTTTGTGTAAATCCGAAAGAAGATTACGCAAAGGTTAAGGCAGCAGACGGACATGTATATTATATGGCTTGCGCACTGCTTGATACAGTTCTTGGAAGACTTGCAGAAGAAGGCAAAGATGCTTACGAAATTCTTGAGACTTATAAGGGAACTGATCTGGAAGGAAAAGAGTATGAGCCGCTGTATCAGTGTGCAGCAGACGAGGCAGCAAAACAGCGCAAGAAAGCATTCTATGTTGTATGTGATGAATATGTAACTCTTACAGATGGTACAGGAGTTGTTCACATCGCACCTGCATTTGGTGAAGATGATGCGAATGTAGGAAGAAAATATGATCTTCCATTCGTACAGCTTGTAGATGAGAAGGGTGATATGGCAGAATCCACACCGTTCGCCGGTCTGTTTGTAAAGAAAGCTGATCCGGAAGTATTAAAGGATCTGGATGCAAGAGGACTTCTTTATGATGCACCGAAGTTCGAGCATAGCTATCCTCACTGCTGGAGATGTGATACTCCACTGATCTACTATGCACGTGAGTCCTGGTTCATCAAGATGACAGCAGTTCGCGAAGACCTGATCAGAAATAATAACACAATCAACTGGATTCCGGAAAGTATCGGTAAAGGACGTTTCGGTGACTGGATCGAGAACGTTCAGGACTGGGGAATCAGCCGTAACCGTTACTGGGGAACACCACTGAATATCTGGCAGTGTGAGTGTGGACATATGCACTCTATCGGAAGCATTGAAGAACTGAAATCAATGTCTGATAACTGCCCGGATGATATCGAGCTTCACCGCCCATACATCGATGCTGTAACAATCAAGTGTCCGGAGTGTGGTAAAGAGATGCACAGAGTACCGGAAGTTATCGACTGCTGGTTCGACAGTGGATCCATGCCATTTGCACAGCATCATTATCCATTTGAAAATAAAGACTTATTTGAGAGACAGTTCCCGGCAGATTTCATTTCCGAGGCGGTAGACCAGACAAGAGGATGGTTCTACTCTCTGCTTGCAATCTCAACACTGCTGTTCAACAAGGCTCCATATAAGAATGTTATCGTTCTTGGACATGTTCAGGATGAAAATGGACAGAAGATGAGTAAGTCTAAAGGAAATGCCGTTGATCCGTTTGATGCACTGGAGAAATACGGTGCAGATGCGATCCGCTGGTATTTCTACATCAACAGTGCTCCGTGGCTTCCGAATCGTTTCCACGGAAAAGCCGTTCAGGAAGGACAGCGTAAGTTCATGGGAACACTTTGGAATACTTATGCATTCTTCGTGCTTTATGCGAACATTGATAATTTTGATGCAACAAAATATACTCTGGAATATGATAAACTTCCGGTTATGGATAAGTGGATCCTCTCCAAGATGAACACAATGGTAAAAGATGTAGATTATAATCTTGGCAATTACAGAATCCCAGAGGCAGCACGTGTGCTTCAGGATTTCGTAGATGATCTGAGTAACTGGTATGTAAGAAGAAGCCGTGAGCGTTTCTGGGCAAAGGGAATGGAGCAGGATAAGATCAATGCTTACATGACTCTGTACACAGCTCTTGTTACAGTATCTAAGGCAGCAGCTCCGATGATCCCGTTCATGACAGAAGAGATTTATCAGAACCTGGTTCGCAGCATTGATAAGGATGCTCCGGAAAGTATTCACCTTTGTGACTTCCCAGAAGTTCATGAAGATCAGATTGACAAAGAACTTGAAAATAACATGGAACATGTTCTTGACCTTGTTGTTATGGGACGTGCATGCCGTAATGCATCCAACATCAAGAACCGTCAGCCGATCGGAAAGATGTTTGTGAAAGCAGACTTTGATCTTCCGGAATTCTATCAGGAGATCGTTGCAGACGAGCTGAATGTTAAAAATGTTAAATTTACAGATGATGTAAGAGACTTTACTTCTTATAGTTTTAAACCACAATTAAAGACAGTCGGACCGAAATATGGTAAGATGTTAGGTGCTATCAAAGCGGCGCTTAACGACATCGATGGAAATGCAGCAATGGATGAGCTCAACGCTACAGGTGCACTCAAACTGGATGTAAACGGACAGGAAATTGAACTTTTCAAGGAAGATCTTCTGATCGATACAGCACAGATTGAAGGATATGAATCTGTAAATGACAACGGAATCACAGTTGTTCTCGATACAAACCTGTCACCAGAGCTGCTGGAAGAGGGATTTGTACGTGAGATCATCAGCAAGATCCAGACAATGAGAAAAGAAGCTGATTTCGAAGTTATGGACAGAATCAAAGTTACATACGAGGGTAGTGAAAAGGCAGAAGCTGTCTTCGAAAAGAACAATACACTGATCGCAGGTGAGGTACTTGCGGATGAAGTTGTAAAAGCACAGCCGGCTGGCTACGTGAAAGAATGGAAGATCAACGGCGAAGCGGTTACAATGGGTGTTGAGAAAAAAGGAGAGTAATAAACATGTTCAGTAAAAGATTCGAGAAAAAGGCTTTTAAAGCGGCAGTAAAGGATAACGTTAAGACACTTTATAGAAAAACAATCGATGAGGCTACACCGCAGCAGCTATTCCAGGCAGTATCCTATGCAGTCAAAGATGTTATTATCGATGATTGGATTGAGACACAGAAAAGATATGATGAGACAGACGCCAAGACAGTATACTATATGTCAATGGAGTTCCTTATGGGACGTGCACTTGGTAACAACCTCATCAATATGACAGCATATAAAGATGTAAAAGAAGCACTGGAAGAGATGAATATTGATCTGAACGTGATTGAAGACCAGGAGCCGGATGCGGCTCTTGGAAATGGTGGTCTTGGACGTCTTGCAGCATGTTTCCTTGATTCTCTTGCAACACTGAACTATCCGGCATACGGATGTGGAATCCGTTACCGTTATGGAATGTTCAAACAGAAAATCAAAGATGGATATCAGGTGGAGGTTCCGGACAACTGGCTGAAAGAAGGAAATCCATTTGAAATTCGCCGTGAAGAATACGCAAAAGAAGTACGCTTTGGCGGAAATATCCGTTTTGAGAAAGACCCTGCAACAGGTAAAGATATATTTATTCAGGAGAATTACGAGTCTGTTATGGCAGTTCCATATGATATGCCGATCGTTGGATATGGTAATCATGTAGTAAATACACTGCGTGTATGGGATGCAAAACCGATTACAGACTTCAAACTTGATGAGTTTGACAGAGGTAATTATCACAAAGCAGTAGAGCAGGAGAACCTTGCAAAATTGATCGTTGATGTCCTTTATCCAAACGATAACCATTATTCAGGAAAAGAGCTTCGTTTGAAACAGCAGTATTTCTTTATTTCTGCAAGTCTTCAGGCTCTGATTGAGAAATATAAGAAAAAACATGGAGACATCAGAAAACTGTACGAGAAAGTTGTTATTCAGATGAACGATACACATCCGACAGTTGCGGTTCCGGAGCTGATGCGTCTTTTGATCGACGTAGAAGGATTAAGCTGGGAAGATGCATGGGAAGTTACAAGCAAGACCTGTGCTTATACAAACCATACAATCATGGCAGAGGCACTTGAGAAATGGCCAATCGACCTGTTCTCTAAATTGCTTCCACGTATTTACCAGATTGTCCAGGAGATCGATAGTCGTTTCCTGATCAAAGTTCGCGAAATGTATCCGGGAAATGAAGAGAAAGTCCGCAAAATGGCAATCCTTATGAACGGACAGGTTCGTATGGCTAACATGGCAATCGTTGCAGGATTCTCTGTAAATGGTGTTGCACAGCTTCATACAGAGATCCTTGAGAAACAGGAACTGAAAGATTTCTATCAGATGATGCCTGAGAAATTCAACAATAAGACAAACGGAATCACACAGAGACGTTTCCTCGCACATGGAAACCCACTTCTTGCTGATTGGATCACAGATAAGATCGGTGACGGATGGATCACAGATCTGTCTCAGATCGCAAAACTGAAACCGCTTGTAGAAGATGAAGATGCAAGACGTGAATTTATGGAAATTAAATATCAGAATAAAGTCCGCCTTGCGAAATACATCAAAGAACATAACGGAATCGATGTAGATCCTCGTTCTATCTTTGATATTCAGGTAAAACGTCTGCACGAGTACAAACGCCAGCTGTTAAATATCCTGCACATTATGTATCTGTATAATCAGATTAAAGAGCATCCGGAGATGTCCTTCTACCCAAGAACATTTATCTTCGGAGCTAAGGCAGCAGCAGGATACCTTCGTGCGAAAGAGACAATCAAACTGATCAACTCCGTAGCAGATGTTGTAAATAACGACAGAAGCATCAACGGAAAGCTGAAAGTTGTATTTATCGAAGACTACAGAGTATCCAATGCAGAGATTCTTTTCGCAGCGGCAGATGTCAGCGAACAGATTTCAACAGCTTCCAAAGAGGCATCCGGTACAGGTAACATGAAGTTCATGTTGAACGGTGCACCGACACTCGGAACAATGGACGGAGCAAATGTAGAGATCGTTCATGAAGTTGGAGAAGAGAATGCATTTATCTTCGGTCTGAGTTCACAGGAAGTAATCAATTACGAGAACAATGGCGGTTACAACCCAACAGATGTTTACTTTAATGATTGGGAGATCAAACGTGTCGTAGATCAGCTGATGGATGGAACATATTCTAACGGCGATCACAACATGTATATCAATCTGTATAACTCACTGCTGAATACACAGTGTACAGACAAAGCAGATACTTACTTCATTCTGAAAGACTTCCGTTCTTATGCAGATGCACAGAAGAGAGTAGAAGAAGCTTATAGAGATCAGCAGAGATGGTCTAAGATGGCAATGATGAACACAGCATGCAGCGGTAAGTTCACATCTGACAGAACAATCGAAGAGTATGTTCGTGATATCTGGCATCTGGAGAAGGTTGAAGTTCCATCAGGACAGGACCTTTTCGAATAAGCAATTACACGGAGAATGAACCAGATAAGTTCTAAAATAGGACAGCCTTCCATACAATAGAGTATGGAGGGCTGTTTTTATGCGTGATACAATTAGAAATAAAATAAAGTTATTTTTTGCATTTCTTATCATACTGTTTTTACTTCCTTACATCATTTCTGTTTTTATAAACGGAAAGAATGCGGTGCAGGGAGCTGACAGCGATAATGCATCTGTGTATCTCGCAGGAATACTCGCAGGAGAAACAGATGGAGGATATGAAATAGAAGCATTGAAGGCACAGGCGGTTGTTCTACGTACAGAGTTGTACAGAACAGAGAAAGAAAAGCAAACTATTTTGGATAAATGTCTGACGCAGACTCAGATGAAGAAAAAGTGGGGGACAAAATACGAAGAGAATTTGAAAAAATGTCAACAGGCAGCACAGGAAACAAAAGGAATTGTATTGTGGTATCATGAGACCTTTGCATGGGCACCGTTTCATCAATCCAGTAATGGAAAGACCAGAGACGTGCAGGAGGTACTTGGGAATGCAGATTATCCGTACATCACAGCAAAAGAATGTCCGCTTGACAAGGCGGCAGAAGATGAAATTCAGGTACATTTGATAGAATATAAAGAGATACAAAAGAGATGTAGAGAATTCCTTGTGGCAGAGGAACAGAAAAAAGCGGAAAATGGTTATGGATATGAAGATTTTGAAATTCAGGAATGGGATTCTTCCGGTTATGTCCGAAAAATGAGGATTGGAGAGACGATATGTACAGGAGATCAGTTCCGTGATGCACTGAAACTTCCTTCGAGTTCATTTTCTTTTTATGAAAGTCCACACGGGTTGAAGATTGCAACTGTTGGAAAAGGGCACGGATTCGGAATGAGTCAGTGGACTGCACAGGAAATGGCAAAGGATGGGAAAAATTATGAAGAGATCCTGCAATATTTTTATGAAGGAACAGAACTACACCACATAGATGAATAAGATCGATCATTTCAGGCAATGCTATAGCCAGAGGTGATGATTATGAATAAAAATGAAAGACCGGCCTTTTTGAAAGGAAAGGGAGCTGCAGTTGGCGCAGTACTTTGTTTTGTTGCGGTAATTACAATGGTTGGGAGCTACACATACAATCATTACAAAAAAGATATGGAGCAGCAGATCAAAGATGCGCAAACAACAGCAGAACAGCTTACAGAAGATGATAGTACATTGGCGAATACAGATGATATTCTTCCTACAGACACAGATTCAGAAGAGGATAATGCAGAAAACCAGGAATCCCAAAAGGATGTTCAGCAAGAGAATGAAAACAGTATGGAGAATGGAAATACATCCACAGAGGAAATTCAAAGCACGGCATCTTCAAATACACAGAATGTGTGGTTTACTCAGGAAAGTACACTTGCCTGGCCGGCAAGCGGAGCAACACTTTTGAGTTTTAGTATGGATCATACAGTATATTTTCCAACATTGGAGCAGTATAAATATAATCCTGCACTGATTATTGGTGGAACGCAGGGAGAAGTAATCCACGCAGCGGCAGCAGGAGTTGTAGAGAGTATTGAACAGACTGCCCAGACAGGAACTACCGTGACACTTGATATGGGAAATGGGTATACTGCGGTTTATGGCCAACTGGATGAAGTGGCGGCAGCAGTTGGAGATTATATTGCAGCCGGAGAGGAAGTGGGAACACTGAATTCACCGACGAAATATTATAGTGTCGAAGGACCAAATTTATATTTTGAAATTATGAAAGACGGGGCGCCGGTTGACCCAATGAATTTTATGGAGTAAAGTTGTATTTGTTTGGATAAAATGAAGGAATCAAAAGTTTGATTACGGGTGCAGGATCAATACTATATTGTATGGGATAGTTACTGTTCACTCCCGTGTCAATCACTCCGCTGATTGACACGGAGGATGCGTGTTTTGACTTGAATGCATCTCGCCCCATCGCCAAAGGCGATTTAAAATGGCGAGATGCGTTGCTGGTCGCACATCGTGTGAACAGTAACATCGGATACAGGAAAAGTTTTCTTGATAATATACTATGATGTGAGTGTCAAAAGTAAATTTTGCCACTTACATCATAGTTTTGGTCTTGGATAAGAGATTCATGATATAATAAATAGCAAGCATCGAAAGAGTAATGCGGGAGATAGCAGAGGTGAGTTTTTGAATTATACATATATGCTAAAATGTAGTGACGGAACGTTATACACGGGCTGGACAAATGATCTGGAAAAACGTGTGGAGGCGCACAATTCCGGGAAAGGTGCGAAATATACGAAGGCACGCAGGCCAGTTGAATTGGCTTATTATGAGGAATTTGAGACAAAAGAACAGGCAATGAAGCGGGAATATGCAATTAAGCAGTTAGGGAGAAAAGAGAAACAGGAACTCATTGCCGGCAAAAAAGTTAAATTATCAGATGAAAGAAAAGAGAAAGAAGATTAAAAAACTGCCTATCAGGAAGGAAATGTTCCATTCCCGATGGGCAGTTTTATCATAGCAGAAGCGATCGCTTCTGCTGATAAGGTTTGTTTAAATTAGTCGAAGTATCTCTTAAGCAGTCCTTCGAATGCTTTTCCGTGTCTTGCTTCATCGCGAGCCATCTCGTGTACTGTGTCGTGGATTGCATCCAGGTTAGCAGCTTTAGCTCTCTTTGCAAGATCGAATTTACCTTCTGTAGCACCGTGCTCAGCATCAACTCTCATCTCAAGGTTTTTCTTTGTGCTGTCTGTTACAACTTCACCAAGAAGTTCAGCGAATTTTGCAGCATGCTCTGCTTCTTCGTAAGCAGCTTTTTCCCAGTAAAGTCCGATTTCCGGATATCCTTCTCTGTGAGCAACTCTTGCCATTGCAAGGTACATTCCTACTTCAGAGCATTCTCCTGCGAAGTTTGCACGAAGATCTGCAAGAATATCTTCGCTGACACCCTGCGCAACACCTACAACGTGCTCAGCAGCCCATACTTTGTCTCCTTCCTGCTCTTTGAACTTAGAAGCTGGTGCGTGACAGACTGGACATTCAGCCGGTGCAGCATCTCCTTCGTGAACATAACCACATACTGTACATACAAATTTTTTCATAATGATAATCTCCTTTTTCTTATTAATTTTTTTTTATAACTTAAGACTTTCTAATGCAGTCACTGCATTCCCCATAAAACAAAGTGGAACTTGAAGTGATGATTCCATCGAAATTCTCCCCGGCCAGCCGGTTCACTTCTTCAATACTCTTCATATCCAGTTCCAGATCCAGTAACCGTCCACAGCTTGTACAGAGAAAATGATTGTGGGGAATAACATTCCCGTCAAATCGATCTCCGCCGTCAGGTGTAGGGATCTTGATCGCTTCGCCGATATCTGTCAGCAGATTCAAATTCCGGTAAACAGTACCAAGACTGATATTAGGAAAATCCTCTTTGACATGCAGATAAACAGTGTCGGCAGTGGGATGCTCTTTTGTCGAAGCGAGATAATGCTTGATAGCTTCTCGCTGTCGGCTATATTTAATTGCAGCCATAGATTCACCTCTTTCTGAAATTGAATCAATAACAGTAACGATTACTGTAATTAGAATATAACTTATATTTTAAAAATTGTCAATAGAAAAAAATAAGTTTTTTTTATTTCTCCTGACAAAATATTACAAAATAATTAACAAAATGGACGTTGAGATTAATAAAAAAGGGGAATAATTACAAATGGTGGAGGGCGATAATTATGAAAAAACTATTAAAACAGTTGACATATCTATGGTTGATTGATAAAATTACGGCGTAACAAAAATTAACAATTATGTAACAATTAAAACTTCCCACAAAAGATAAGGCTGGAAATAAAGGAGGTTTTATATGAGTAACATGCGGATGAAGCATAAGCTTATCATGTCAATGATGGCAGGGATGATCATAATTCCGGGGAGTGTAGTCAGAACACAGGCGGCAGAAACTGATGACAGTGAGAAGAGTCTGGTTCCGGTTACAGGAATTGAAAACATTTTGGAAGCATCATATCAGACAGAAATAAAGAACAATATCAATCTGTATCTGGTGCCGACAGAAGAGGGAGAGTATTTGAATATAGCGTTTTCTAATACGGGGGATTATACCTATATTAGAAGCGAAGCAGATGAAAACAGTGAATGGGTTGGAAAATTATATTCTGATTCAGCAGCAGTTGTGTTGGAATATCTGGATGGATGGACAAAGATCCGGTCGGGAAATGCAGAGGGGTATGTTCCGACGGAAACATTGTTCACAGGGGAGGAAGCCCGTTCGAGGTCAGATGAGTATACAAATGAGAATGTAACAGTCACAGCAGATTGTCTGAATGTCAGAGAGGGACATGGGACAGATACTACCGTATTAACCCAGATCGGTCAGGGAGAAGAATATCTTGTGACAGCAGATCCTGTAGATGGCTGGTATCCGATACAGGTCGGTGAAGTTAATGGCTGGGTGTGCGGTGATTATGTTATAGAGGAAAGTTCTTATTCTTACGGGGAGACAAAAGAGGAAGAACAAAAACGAATGGAAGCAGAAGAAGCTGCGGCTGCGGAGGCAGAAGCAGAAGCCCAGGCTGCAGAAGCGGCGGCTCAGTCAGTTGCGTCAGGGCAGGAAGTTATTGATTATGCCTGTCAGTTTATTGGGAATCCATATGTGTGGGGCGGTACAAGTTTAACAGATGGAGCAGATTGTTCGGGATTTGTCCAGTCTGTGTATGCACATTTTGGTATAAGTCTTCCACGAACTTCTTATGAACAGCGAAGTGCGGGATATGAAGTGAGTTATGAAGACGCACAGCCGGGGGATCTTATCTTATATGAAGGACATGTTGGTCTATATATAGGAAATGATCAGATTGTAAATGCAATGAACGAAGATCAGGGAATTGGTATCAGCAGTGCAACGTATACAAATATCGTGGCTGTCAGACGGATTTATTAAAGAATAATAGAAAGAAAACAATGCATTGTCCAGAATATGTGTGGGAAATGAAAGATTTGACTGTAAATTCTAAAATCGGTATTTTCCAGGAAAAATATACGGATAGTCAAAATGCACAAAATATGACAAGAATATTCAAAATAGCAAAAAAATAAAAAAAAGTAGTTTTCAACTTATCAACATTGAAAAATCGAAAAAATGAGGAAAAATAAAAGATTCCCTGAAAGTTATCCACATTATCAACAAAGAAAGATGTGAATAGTGTGGATAACTTTTGGAAATAAAAAGAACATTCGTTTTGGCTATTGTTATGAAAATGACGATTTGTCGAAAAAAAAAAGAAAACTGATTGACTTTTGAGTAGTGTGATAAACGGAAAAAGTTGTGTGAAAATTTCAGAAAATTTCATGGAATGATAATGAAAATAAGGTTGCTAAATCATAGATCAGGGATTATAATAAAGATTACTGTTCAAGGGTGACAGAAATTAATTGAAAATAGAAAAATGTAAGGAGGAAACAGTGATGGCAATTTCTAAAAGCACAACAATTGGCGAACTTCTGGTAACATTTCCAGAGTCAGCTCCGATTTTGATGGAGATTGGTATGCATTGTCTTGGATGCCCGTCATCTCAGATGGAGTCTCTTGAGGAAGCAGCTATGGTTCATGGAATTGATGCAGATCTGCTTGTAGAGAAGATCAATGCAGCAATGGCAGCCGCTGGTAAATAATTAAGAGAAAAGATATACAAGAAGCTGTTGTGCTCTCAAAAAAGAGAGTATGGCAGCTTTTTAGTATCGTTAAAAGTTTTTGTGGATAACAAGTGAAAAAGACGGTCTGAAGTGTGGGAAAAGTTATTCCCATAATTCCAGACCGTCTTTTTTATTCGTTGTTTAAATTGTGGATAACTTCTGAATTGCGTCTGCGGAAACAATGATTTTGCAATGCTCCTCCAGAAATGCAAGAACAGAAGAATCTCCCTTCTCAGGGGAACTGTACTCCGAAAGCATATTACATACTTTATTAAATTCCTGATCTGCACCATCAGCAGGTGCCAGCGCAAGGATAAAGGTATTATTATTCTCATCGTCCTTATATAGTGTATTTGCACCTGTATAGAACGGAGCAAGCAGGCGGGAAGCCTCAATTACAGAATCTAACGTGTCGAAGGAGAACAGGCGGACAGGAAATACCGGTACTGTTTCTTTAGGTTCCGGATCTTTTGCTTCGGAAGCCACTTCCTTCACTTTGTTAAGCAGATCAAAGAATTCATCTGCGCCTTGAAGCTTTTCAAGAACATTGCTGTTCAGTGTATCAGAATCTCCGGCAGGTGTAAACTTGGAAAAACGTGTATCAAGTTCTTCCGGATCCTCCACCTTTGTTATGATTAAGGTAATAGAGTCTGAAGAAGAAGGAATTGCTTCTATCATCAGAGGAAGGTCATCTGCCTCGAATCCAAAGTCGAAAGAGGCCTGCTGCATCATATCTCGAAATAGTGATTTTGCTTTCTCGGTACCATAAGCCAGTTCGCTGATCTTGAGATTGCGGGCTGCAAGATCGGCATGTGTCAAAGTACAACGAATCTGATTGTCATTGATTTTTTCAATTTTCATATGATCACATCCTTATGTCTTATGATATTAAGATAATCTGTGGATTAAGAACTGTTCATTATGTTCATAACTAGATATATCTTTTCATCGTTTAGTATAAACAAAAAAAGAAAAGATGTAAAGGAAAACGAAAATTGTTTATAACTATTTTAGGTTATCAACAAATCCCACCCACTTATCAACAATAAACACATTGAAATTCCGAAAGGCTGCTCATATAATGGCACTTACAGAAGACACACCATTTGATAAAACAGAATGTTAAGAAAGGAGGCACTGAAAGCATTTCTGATTTTCAAAAAAATTCAATTCCCTGAAATCAAGGGAAAATTCACAATAATTATGAGAAGGAGACCCTCCGAAGATCAGGGTTGTCTTCTTGTCCGTCACTTGTTCTACAGTATGTCACAGATACCTTTTATGGTCGAAGATGGCGGACAACGTTTTATCAGGATCCCAGGAGAGAAGGAGTACATACGATATGAGAACGGAAGATGGATATAAGGAATTATATGCGGAGCTAAGAGGTTATGAAGAAAAAGGAGTGGACATAGTTATGGATGGATATCCGATGAGTCCATTGCAGATTGTGACAGCATATATGGCCAGAGAAGAAGGTACTTATATGAGAGATTATGTGATTGATCCGGAAGGAAGGATAGAATCATTGGTTTTTACAGATGTGAATCATAACAGACAGGCAGAGATTACCCCTTGAACTGCCGGACAGAAGTATATTTGTAAGCTGTTATAATTGATAGAAGATGGACAGACATTGAAGGTGTAACAACTTTTTGATATGTACAACTGTTGTAGATGCAATTTGTTAATGACGCAAGATGAAAATATGATATAATGAATTCCAGAATCATTATTTTATCCAGAGATGTGGAGATATTAGAAATACACACAGCAGGGCAGGAAGTAAGGAACTGTTTGTGTAGGAGAGCGCCAGAGATATAAAAATTGCAATCAGGAGGGTTGGCATGGACAAAAGAAAAGGCAGTACCCATGCGCGAAGCAGGGGAAGAGTAAAAGGACAATCTGGACATCCGGGGAGTTCCCGGAGAAAGGGAAGACCAATGACAACAGGCAGAGGCAGAAATGGAAGGTCGGGAACACGTCATGCAAAGAAAGTGAATAGAGCGCGGAAAAGACGTAATAAAATTCTTTTCATAATGATCATCATATTATTGATCATGATTTTGGCAGCAGGCGCAGTTTTCTTTAAGAGATACGGTTCATCAAATGAGGAAGCCGATAAAGAACAATATTATGGAATAGAAAACAGTGATGATCTGGCATTGATCATTAATAATGAAGTAGTGAAAAAAGAAGAGAGTTCCGCGGAATCTTCTTCCGATTCTTCTACAGATAGTGTTATACCGGGTAAGGTTTTTGATGGACAATATTATGTAGCATATCAGGTTCTTCGTGATAAGATAAACAGCAGATTTTACTGGGATGCGAACGAACGGGTGCTTTTATATACCTTGCCGGATGGAAATGTTTCTGTAAGTGAGAACAGCAGCGAATATACAGCAGTGAACGAAACAAAAAGTGAAGATTATGTAATTCTTAAGACGGATGGAGATATCGCATATATCGCACTTCCGTTCATACAAGAGTATACGAATATGGAATATTCTGTGGAACAGGAACCAAACAGAGCAATTATCACATCAAAGTGGGGCGAGATCGAGACAGCAGAAGTGAAGAAAGACACACAGGTTCGTTATCTTGGTGGCGTTAAGAGTCCGATACTGACAGAAGTTAAAAAATCGGACAAGGTGACAGTGCTTGAAGACGAAGATGACTGGATGAAAGTTGCCACAGCGGATGGTTATGTAGGATATATTAAGACCAAATCTTTAAAGAACCAGAAAAAAGAAAAAACATCCAGAGATTTTACGGAACCGGTTTATTCAGACATGACAGAAGATCATTCGATCAATATGGCATGGCATAATGTGACGAATGCGGCAGCGAATAATGCGGTTCAGCAGGTACTTGCATCAACCAGTGGACTTACGACGATCGCACCAACCTGGTTTAGTCTTGCGGATACGGAAGGTAATATCAGTTCAATTGCAGATGCGGACTATGTGAATTATGCACATACGGCAGGACTGGAAGTGTGGGCTGTATTCCGGGATTTTCATGGTGGAACGAATTCCTATGATGAGACCTATGAGACATTGCGTTATACATCAAAAAGAGCAAAACTGGAAGATCAGGTTGTAGCTGCGGCAGTGGCAGCAGGAGTGGATGGAATTAATTTAGACTTTGAATTGATTTCTTCCAAGTGTGGTGTGCATTACGTGCAGCTTGTGAGAGAGCTGTCTGTGAAGTGCCACCAGAATAATCTTGTATTTTCAGTTGATAATTATGTGCCACAGTCATACAATTCACATTATGATCTTAAAGAGCAGGGGATTGTGGCAGATTACGTGGTGATTATGGCTTATGATGAACATACAGAAGGATCCTATGAAGCGGGATCAGTGGCATCGATCAGCTATTTGCAGGATGGAATAGAAAAAACATTGAAAAAGGTATCAGCTGATAAAGTAATTGCCGGAATTCCATTTTTTACCAGATTATGGTTTGAGACAGCAAAGAGCCCGGAGCAACTTTCGGAAGAAGCTGGTACAGAAGCAGCATCTTATCCGAATAAAGTATCAAGTAAGGCACTGGGAATGGAAGAAGCGGCGCAGAGTGTTGTGAATGCGGGAGCAACAGCACAGTGGGATGAAAAGACACAGCAAAACTATGCAAAATGGTCTGCGGATGGCGGAACCTACCGTATCTGGCTTGAAGATGCTCAATCATTGGAAGCAAAGCTGAAGGTGATACAGGAAAATAAACTGGCAGGTGTGGCAGAATGGAGTCTGGGAAAAGAAGAAAGCAGTGTATGGAAGCTCATTTCTCAGTATGTAAATTAAATAAAAGATAAGTTAAAAAACGGCTTCTCATTGCATATAGATAGAATATGTGAAGGGAGGTCGTTTTTTTGCAAAGAAAAATCAGGTTGATGATAGGGATTCTGATTATGACAGGGCTTATCGCAGGTTGTTGGAAAGTTTCGAAAAACTTACAGAAAGAATTAAAAGAAGAAATGGAGACAATCGGAGAAGCAGAAAAGTCAGACAGGATAGTTGTTTTAGATGCAGGACATGGTGGTACTGATTCGGGGAAGGTCGGAATCAATGGAGTGAAAGAAAAAGATATCAATTTAACGATTACGAATTCTGTAAAGAAAATTTTGGAAAAAGAAAATATACAGGTAATCATGACCAGAGAAACAGATGAACAGCTTGCACAAAGTAAAGTAGAAGATTTGAAATACAGAGTAAAGATTATGAATGAAGTTTCTCCTGTATTAGCAGTCAGTATACATCAGAACAGTTATCATGAAGAAAATGTTTTCGGTGCGCAGGTCTTCTACTATCAGACATCGACGGAAGGAGAAAAAGCTGCGGGGATAATACAGGATGCTTTACAAAAGGTAAATCCGGATAATACCAAAAAGATAAAAGCAAATAATACATATTATATATTAAAAAAGACGGAAGTACCTACAGTGATCGTAGAATGTGGTTTTTTGAGTAACTATAAAGAAGCACAGAAGCTGGTTACGGAAGATTATCAGAAATCAGTAGCAGAAGCAGTGGCAGAAGGAATTTTATCTTATATAAAAGAAAATGAATAGCAGAAGAGAAACAGTTTTTTTTTAGAACAAATAATGATATAATAAAATTTATGGAAACGATTATTAGAAAAATAGATAAAAACCAAATAAACCAGGATGTAATAGAAGAAGCGGGAAATGTATTAAAACAAGGAGGTCTTGTTGCATTTCCTACGGAGACGGTTTACGGACTTGGGGCGGACGCATTAAAAGAGGAGGCGGCAAAGAAAACATATGCAGCAAAAGGACGTCCATCAGATAATCCGTTGATTGTTCATATTGCAGACTATGAGGACCTGAAAAAAGTGGCGGTGAATATTCCACCGGAGACAGACGCACTGGCAGCACATTTTTGGCCAGGTCCGCTGACGATGATATTTGAAAAAAGTGAGAGTGTACCTTACGGGACAACCGGAGGATTAGATACGGTTGCAGTTCGTATGCCAAGTGATCCAATTGCAGCGGCATTGATCCGGGCGGCAGGTGGATTTGTTTCAGCACCGAGTGCGAATACATCCGGACGTCCGAGTCCGACAACAGCAGAGCATGTGCGGGTGGATCTGGAAGGTAAGATTGATATGATCCTGGATGGAGGTGCGGTAGATATCGGACTGGAATCCACAATTCTTGACATGACGGTAGAGCCGCCGATGATTTTACGCCCGGGTGCAATTACAGCGGATATGTTTGAAGAGGTAATTGGACCGGTCAGTGTTGATGAGACATTGGTTAACAGTGAAAGCAAGCAGGCGCCGAAAGCTCCGGGAATGAAGTACCGACATTATGCACCAAAGGCGAAAATGATGATTGTGGAAGGAAATATAAGAGAAGAGATTCTTGCAATTCGTCAGCTTGCCTATGCCGCGCACAGGGAAGGAAAGGAAGTCGGAATCATTGCAACGGGGGAAACAGTTCAGTTCTATAATTATGGGATTGTGAAGAATATAGGAACCCGTGAGAATGAGAATACTATTGCAAGAAACCTTTATCGAGTGCTTCGTGAATTCGATGAAGAAGACGTTGATCTGATTTATAGTGAATCTTTTGCTATGAACGGAATAGGAAAGGCAATTATGAATCGTCTTGAAAAGGCGGCAGGACATATGCACCTGCAGGCAACAGAGATCACAAAGAAGCAGAAGTATCGCAGAGTGATTTTTGTCAGCGAGGCGGATTCGGCAGTAGGACCAATGGCGGCAGAATTACTATGTCACCAGGATCTTGAGCAAGAGTATATTATTGAATCCGGCGGACTGGTTGTGCTTTTCCCTGAACCGGTAAACCAGAAGGCAGAGGCAATTATGAAGAGTGCTCAGATGACGTTGGAAAATCATGTGTCAAAGCAGTTTGATGGCAGCAATCTACAAGGAGATACACTTGTATTGACATTGAATGAGACAATTAAGAACAAAGTTCTTTCGGATTATGAAAATGTAAAAAATGTATATACAATAAATGAATTTGTTGGAGTATCAGAAGAACTTCCAAATCCTTATGGAAAGCCTCTGACAGCGTATGGAGAATGCTTTGAGATACTCACAGGGCTTATAGATAAACTTGCAGACAAACTGAATTCATATGCAAAAGGAGAAGAATAATGTCAGATAAAAGAACAGATTATTTATCATGGGATGAATATTTTATGGGCGTGGCAATGCTTTCCGGAATGCGATCAAAAGACCCGAATACACAGGTTGGGTGTTGTATCGTAAGTCAGGATAACAAGATTCTTTCCATGGGATATAATGGTCTTCCGATGGGATGTTCTGATGATGAATTCCCATGGGCGCGCGAAGGCGAAGATCCGTTAGAGACAAAATATGTATATACAACACATAGTGAATTGAATGCAATTTTGAATTACAATGGCGGAAGTCTTGCGGGAGCAAAACTTTACGTATCTCTTTTTCCATGCAATGAATGCGCAAAAGCAATTATTCAGGCAGGAATTAAAGAAGTTATTTATGATTGTGACAAATACGCGGATACAGCGGGAGTAAAAGCATCAAAACGAATGATGGATGCAGCAGGAGTGAGATATCACCAGTACCATCGAACAGGCAGAAAAATTGAATTTGAGATATAAAAAATACAGGTACGCTTGCATTGCGCTTGCGTACCTGTTTCAAAGAAAAGGGAGATAGAAGAAATGATTCGGACAATACGTGTAGAAGAAATAACAAAAAACATCAAAGAAATGTGCATTGAAGCAAATCATTTTCTGTCACCAGATATGGCAGAGGCAATGAAATGTGCCGAAAAGAATGAGGAAGCACCACTTGGAAAACAGATATTGGAACAGTTGCAAGAGAATTTGAAGATTGCAGGAGAGGATATGATTCCGATTTGTCAGGATACAGGAATGGCAGTAGTGTTTCTTGAGATTGGTCAGGATGTTCATCTTGAAGGAGGAGCATTGGAAGATGCGGTAAATGAAGGCGTACGTCAAGGTTATGTAGAAGGTTATCTTCGTAAATCAGTTGTTGGAGATCCGTTGATCCGTGAGAATACAAAGGATAACACTCCGGCAGTTCTGCATACAAGAATTGTAGATGGAGACCAGGTAAAGATAAAAGTAGCACCGAAAGGTTTCGGAAGCGAGAATATGAGTCGTGTATTTATGTTGAAACCGGCAGAAGGAATCGAAGGTGTAAAAGATGCGGTTCTTACAGCGGTAAAAGATGCCGGACCGAATGCATGCCCGCCAATGGTGGTTGGTGTTGGAATTGGTGGTACATTTGAAAAATGTGCTTTGATGGCCAAAGAAGCTCTGACACGTGAAGTCGGATCACATTCAGAAATTGAATACGTAAAAGAGTTGGAAGAAGAACTCCTTACAAAAATAAATAGCCTTGGTATCGGACCTGGTGGACTTGGAGGGACAACAACAGCACTTGCGGTGAATATTAATACTTATCCAACACATATCGCGGGACTTCCGGTGGCGGTTAATATTTGCTGTCATGTAAATCGTCATGTGATCCGTACAATTTAATTCAACAAGCTAAGTGAAAGAGGAAAGTAAAATGGACAAGCATATAACAGTACCAATGAAGAAAGAGACCGTGGCAACACTGAAGGCAGGAGATTATGTTTATCTTACAGGAACGGTCTATACAGCAAGAGATGCAGCGCATAAAAGAATGTATGAGATTTTACAGGAAGGCGGGGAACTTCCAATTGATATTCAAGGTCAGGTGATTTATTACATGGGACCATCACCGGCAAGAGAAGGACGCCCAATTGGCTCGGCAGGACCGACGACAGCAAGCAGAATGGATAAATACGCACCTCAGCTCCTGGATCTTGGGCTTGGTGCTATGATAGGAAAAGGAAAAAGAAATCAAGCGGTAATTGATGCAATTGTACGCAATGGTTCAGTATATTTTGCGGCTGTTGGTGGAGCGGGGGCGCTTCTTTCAAAATGTATCACATCTTCAGAAGTGGTAGCGTATGACGATCTTGGAACAGAAGCGATCAGAAAACTGACAGTTGAAAATTTTCCGGTTATTGTAGTAATAGATAAAGACGGGAATAATCTTTATGAAACAGCAATTAAGGATTATTGCAGGATGGAGGAGAATGCATGAGAAGAATTCTACTGATGGTATTGCGGAATCTTTTGATCGTGCCGGGGGGATGGATTAAACTCTGCTATCGGGCTTCACATGTGGATAAATATACAGAAGAAGATAATTATGAATTTTTGCGTTGGATTGTTTTTCGTGCAAATAAAGGCGGAAATGTAACAATCGATGTACATGGACAGGAGAATATTCCAAAGCAGGATGGATTTATGTTTTTTCCAAATCATCAAGGTTTGTATGATGTATTGGCAATTGTTGAAGCGTGTACGCACCCTTTTTCTGTTGTAGCTAAAAAAGAAGTGGAAAACGTTCCGTTTTTAAAACAGGTATTTAAAATCATGAAAGCATTTATGATTGATCGTGAGGATGTCCGTCAGGCAATGAAAACCATTACAAGTGTAACAAAAGAAGTCGTATCGGGGAGAAATTATCTTATTTTCCCAGAAGGAACGCGTTCAAAAAATGGGAATAATGTCGGTTCTTTTAAAGGGGGAAGCTTTAAAGCAGCAACCAAAGCAAAGTGTCCGATTATTCCAGTAGCACTTGTTGATTCTTTTAAACCGTTTGATACAAACAGTACCCGACCGGTGACGGTGCAGGTGCATTTTCTGAAACCGATGCTTTATGAAGATTATAAAGATATGAAGACCGTGGAAATTGCTGCTGCAGTAGAACAGCAGATCCAGGAAACAATCAATAAGAACCTGACGAAAGAAAAGGTAGAAGAGAAATGCTAAAGGAATGCTTGGATCAAGTTAGAAAAAAAGCCCCAGTGGTGCATAACATAACAAATTATGTAACAGTGAATGATGTTGCGAATGTGATTCTTGCATGTGGTGGCAGTCCAATTATGTCAGATGAGCCGGAAGATGTAGCGGACATTACATCTATATGTGGAGGGCTGAACATTAATTTGGGAACATTACATAAAACGAGTATTGAGGGAATGCTTAAAGCCGGGCATCGCTCTAATGAACTGGGACATCCGGTATTATTGGATCCGGTGGGAGCAGGAGCAAGCAGGTTCAGGACGGAGACGGCATTAAAATTAATAAAAGAGATAAAGTTTTCTGTGATTCGAGGTAATGTTTCAGAAATTAAGACGCTGGCTTACGGAAGCGGAAGTACAAAAGGCGTAGATGCTGATCTTACAGAAGCCGTTAATGAAAGAAATTTGCAACAGAGCATATCATTTATTAAAGGTTTTGCGAAAAAGAAAGAAGCAATTGTTATAATTACAGGAGCAATAGATCTTGTGACAGATGGCGAGAAATGTTATGTAATTAGAAATGGACGTTCAGAAATGGGAAGAATAACTGGCACGGGATGTCAGTTATCCGGTATTACGACCGCTTTTCTGGCAGCAAATCCGAAAAGAAAACTGGAAGCTGCTGTGGCAGCAGTTTGTATGATGGGCGTTGCCGGTGAAATAGCATGGACGAGAATGCAGGAAGGCGATGGTAACGCTACATATAGAAATAGAATTATTGATGCCATCTATAATATGACAGGAGAAAAACTGGAGAAAGGGGCTAAGTATGAGCTTTACTAAGGAACAATTAAGGGAACAGATGTTGCTGTATGCTGTTACGGACAGACATTGGCTGAATGGGCAGACGCTTTATGAACAGGTTGAGGAAGCGCTGAAAGGTGGCGCTACCTTTATTCAGTTACGTGAAAAAGATTTGACAGAAGAAGAGTTTTTAGAAGAGGCAAAAAAGATACAACAGTTATGCAAAAAATATAGAGTTCCATTCATAATTAATGATAATGTGAAGCTTGCGAAGGAAATTGATGCGGATGGAGTGCATGTTGGGCAAAGTGATATGGAAGCTCTTGATGTAAGAGCGCAGTTGGGAGAAGATAAAATCATAGGCGTCTCTGCACGGACAGTAGAGCAGGCCTTATTAGCTGAAAAGCATGGGGCAGATTATCTGGGAGTTGGAGCGGTGTTTCAAACAGGAACAAAAACAGACGCACGGGAAGTAGAACACAGTGTGTTGAAGGAAATCTGTACTAAAGTTGATATTCCGGTTGTTGCGATAGGAGGAATTACACAAGATAATGTAAAAGAGCTTTCGGGTAGTGGAATTAATGGTGTTGCAGTGATCAGTGCAATCTTTGCCCAAAAGGATATTGAGACAGCAACTGCGAAGCTGAAAAGCTGCGTAGAACAGATAGTTTAAAATTTTGTTAAAAAATGAAAAAAAGTGATTGACAAGATGACAGTGTATTGCTATAATAAATTTCGCACTGTTGGTGCACACAATTGAACAAAGCTATAGATTCTATAGTAGAATTCAGTGTACGGAGAAATACTCAAGAGGCTGAAGAGGCGCCCCTGCTAAGGGTGTAGGTCGGGCGACCGGCGCGAGGGTTCAAATCCCTCTTTCTCCGTTTAACTTAAATCAAAAGAGCGGGACGACAGAAGTTTGGCGACTTCTCCTGATTTTGAAGAAAGTTAAAAATCATGTAAAAAGAAAATAAAAAAACTTCAAAAAAGTTCTTGACTTTCTAAAAAATACATGATAATATAAATGAGCTGATTCGCTGAAACAAAGCGAAGAGGTGAAAAAATAAAAAACTTCAAAAAAGTTCTTGACAAAGCGAAATGCTTATGATAAAATAAATGAGCTGTCGCAAATGAACAAAGCGAAGTAAGAACCTTGATAACTGAACAATAGACAACAAC